>Ga0134127_10000345_pt1 | contig 47082 bp, 76 predicted proteins | sample KB31753_FD_96459 | JGI IMG/M metagenome (GOLD analysis project Ga0134127, IMG submission 96459) | Terrestrial soil microbial communities with excess Nitrogen fertilizer from Kellogg Biological Station, Michigan, USA - KB3-175-3 | ecosystem: Environmental > Terrestrial > Soil > Unclassified ...
CTTGTCCCGCTACGGTACGACTAGATATGGTATGTGTACCATGTCCGTTTTTGTACCAACTTGGCAGGATCCAATCCCATTCTTGCCTTGTGTCCGAATTTCCCTGTTTAATTCTCAAATTCCGATTTGCGCACATCTGTTCCGTTTTCACGTCATGTATGCACAACGTCTTTACGATCCTGATTGGCGTCTTTGGTACTATGTCCATTATAGCTCGCTGTCGAGCTAATGCACTGTCAGAAACTTGACAGTGAGTTATATATCCACATATGATGACATGCCCGAGAATGTCCTGTTTGGTGCTAGTCTAGGTCATACTCGTAGATTGGTACTACTCCGTAGTAGAATTCGGCATATCCGATAGGTTCATCCAGTTCGTCGGATTCGTCTTCAATTTCCACTCTGTGCGTTCCGACGTAATTGTCCGGTTCGCACGCATCGCACCCTTCACACTCTTCGTGCATTAAGCGCTGATTTTCCGCTTCTTCCAGAAAGTCACGTTCCTGGTCATTGTCCATTTTTGCCCCTTATGTCAGGAGCATGTCATCATATGAGGATATACAACATTAGACCGGCATGTCTAATTTGTGCTTGTTATGCGAGTTGTCCGACTTCCCACAGATTGTCACAGTTGTTATAGCTGTCTGTGGAATATTCGGCATTCTCGTGATAGTTGCACATTTGCACCCAATGTACCCTTACAATGGGATTGTGCAGCGTAGGCTGGGTTTGGATGATTCCTACGCATACGTCGAGTCTGTCCGGTTCGTCCCGAATGTCTGTGTTGAGCGATTCGCACGGAAAGTACCCGTGTTCCTCGCAATCCTCTACTTCGTACCGTTTTACGATGGTTCCTACCCTAAGAGGCATTTTGTTCCCTGTCTCCCTTTTGTCCGTTTCGAGAGACATGCCGGTTTAATACTGTATATCCGATTGGACGGTAAAACGGCCAATTAGATATACTATGATATTCCTTCTGCTACCATAGTATGCTATATGCTGACATGTCCGGATTTGTCTAGTTTAGACTGATTGGTGGGGGAATGTACTCATCTGTACATCTTGGCCAGAACATTACCCTTTCGGGTACTACGTTGGTTTTTGGTAACTTTCGTAGCCTTTCGTACATATCGGGCTTTTTGCGCCAAATACGCATTTTGTTCCTTTCCACATATATAGGTAGATCATACGGATTTAAACGCCTATGTCCCTTTTTACTGGTTTTAGATCAGATCGACCGAAACGATCTCTTCGTCGAGAGTGTCGGCATTGTCGTATGTGCTCTCGATGTCGAAAATGCCGATATTCATAATTTCGCACTCTTTGAGCTGTTCGACCGAAATTTCCTTATCGTCGTCATCTTCCAGATAGTCCGCGATGTCCAACTCGTACGTGATTGTCGCGGTTCTGGTGATCTGAACCTTTTGTCCGGGTCGGAGGATTTCGTCGCTCTTAAGCCTAATGGCCATTTTTGTCTCCTTATATCCGTTTTGGGGAGACATAGGCGTATAGATCCGTATGATCCTGAGACATCCTACTTTAGACCGTCATGTCCGTTTTGTTGTCTTATCCGGCTGCCCATTCCATTTCTGTCGTATCGCACGTTGTGTCACAGTAATGGGCGTCATAGTAGAAATTGTCCGTTTCTGGGTAGATTTCGTCCTCTTCGAACTCTTTGTAATCATTGTCCGTTAAGAGGATAATTCGCGTTGCGTCGTACTTGTCCCAAAAGCGCTGTTCGTCCATTTTGTGCTCCTTGTCCGATTTCGTCGGACATGACGGTTTAGAGCAGGATGTCTGATATAGTGGCTTTAGACGGGTATGTCTGATTTGTCAGGTTTTTGTTACTTTACGGTGATTTTGCCGCTTGGCAGCCTTTCGACCGTTGCGTACCACTTGCGAGAAGTGTACGGGTTCGGACCGGTTACGGTGTATTTGACGTCGTTTGTCGCCAAATCGTCGCCCTGCCACACAATGCCGTCATTGCCCATCGTTGTCTCGTAAAGTTCGACTTCGCTGGGGTTTGCGGCGATTGCGTCCTTAAGTGCCTTTTTGGTCGGAATGTCCGATCCGTCCGACTTATTCCTTGCGCCTACATTGACCCACTGTGCCATGATTTACCCCTATGTCCGTTTTTGGCAGACATACCCGTTTAGAGCCACTATATCACGGATGTCCGATTGGACGGGAAAAGCCCCAATTGTTCATTCTAAGGTAATTCCCTCCCTATGTCATGACATCCTACAGATAGTCCAGACATAGACGGATATGTCCGTTTTGTCAGCTTTTAGCTACAACGGTGGCATTTGCCCTTTGCGTCCAGAACTCGACACCTTTGGCAGGTCTTGCACTTTCTGCCCCTCAATGTCGCAAATGTCCATTCTGCGATGGCTAATTCCCAAATGTCCATATCTATCCCCTTTTGTCCGTTTTTGTTAGGAGATATCGGACATATCCGTTTATGCCTGGACTATCTAGTACGTACCGGTTTAGGTGGACATGTCTCTGATGTCCGATTTGTTACTGGATGGTCAGGAAGTCTGATTTGACCGAAAAGGTCGGAAAGCCCAAATCCTCACCATTGTCGTCTATGCGGAGAATGGTGCAGATTGTGGTGATTTCGACTGAATGTCCGATATCCTCCTGGTATGTCTGGGTTGAGAGGATTGTGTACAGTTCGTCATTGTAGGTCGCCCTTGTCCCGATTTTCGGGATTTCAACCGAAATGTCCATCTTGTCTCCAATGTCCGCTTTCGGAGACATGTCCACTTAGACCGATACGTACTGAATCATCCAGGTATAGGCGTGTATGTCCGCTTTTGTCTACGGTTAGGCGGTTTTGACGGTTATGTCTGCGATGTCGATGTTGTCGTAGAAGTCCACAATCTCATCCTTGTGAAGATTGTGGAGAATGTCCAGAATGTCTTCTCTGGTCATTTTGTGCGTTGTGTCCAGTCCTGTACCTTGTGCGTTGATTTCTACGATAAAGTTCATTTTGTCTCCAATGTCCGGAAATGGGCGGACATACACACTTATGCCTGGATGATTCTAACTTATCCGGTTTTATACCCTCATGTCCGTTTTTGTCTAGATTAGTAGGTTACGAGTATATCGTCCCATTCGAGCCTTATGGCCGCTTCGACCAGTTCGGGTGAATAGTAGAAATAGTCCGGGTGATCCCGGTCTAGCTCGTATTGTCCCATTTTGGGAGGCTTCACCACGATTGGCTCGATTTGTCCCTCATTGCGCAGTCTGTCCATTTGGCGCTCAATGTCCCGCTTTGTGCAGGTTCTGGCGGGACGCACCGTATAGGGGTGTATATGGTATATGTCCATTTTTGTCCCCTCTTGGGAGGACATGAGGGCATAGAACCGGATAAGTCCTATTCTGTCACTGTTTAGTTCTCAAAGACCGATTTCGGACGATCCGTGACATTTTCCCGATCTGCCGGGATTTTCCGTGTTGTCCGATTTCCCCGTTTCCTGCTACTTTAAGTGTAGCTCGGCCTGGTTTGGCACGAAATATCAGGATATGTCCGTTTTGTCATCTTATTTCCGGTCGAAAAATATCCCACTAAAACCGGACATATGATGACATGTCGGATAATACCACAGAAAAACGGAAAAACGGACATTGATCTGTGACTTGCGTCACACCACTATGTCATGACATGTACGAAATGTCTGGGAGAACCCAGATCATCCGGGTATAAGAGTGTATGTCCGGATTGTGCTAAATGAGTGAAAGGAACCTTTCGTACGCTTCTGCGAAATCTGCGGTAGAATGTACGGGTATGTCCTTTTCGTCATCTTTGTCTGGAGTGTCGTTTATGACCAGAACGTACAGATTGTCCGTTTCGATCAGAATGACCGCTATGCCAGGATTGTCCTTTTTGTTACCACATGCACACATTCTTGGCATTTTAACTCCTTATGTCCGATTTTGTGTGTTTTGTCGGACATACACTCTTATACCCAGATGATCCCGGATCAGCCACTTATGTCCTGCCATGTCCGTTTTTGTCCGATTATTGGAACATTCGTCCGAAATCTACGGTAATGTCCAAATCGTCTGCGAAGTCATGAATGTCCGATTTGCTAACATGGTGGAGAATGTCCACTATGTCCTTTCTGTCCAAAACGCGCGTTGTGGTAATTTCGTCCCCTTCGCCCGTTTCGCCCAGCTCTGTCTCTATACATACCCAAAAACAGGTTTTTGCCATTTTTGTCTCCTATGTCCGATTTGTCAGACATGGCAGAATATGAGTGGCTGATCCTGATCTATGCGGATTTAGGTGGACATGTCTGTTTTGGTCTAGATCAGACCGATTTTCCAGGGTTCGACCTCTAATGTCGCATTTGGGTCGATTACGGTGTAATTGCCCGATTCGTCACCATTGAAGACGATTTCGGTGATTATGACCGTATTGCCCGAGTTGGGCATTTCGAGAACTATGTACGAAGGGCACGGTTTGTCCGTTTCGCACCTTATGCAGAATTCCTCCTGGAATCCCACCATTGTCCCGTATTCTACTCTTTCGTCCATTTCGCCCATTCTGCCTACATATGCGTAGGTTGTCATGGTTTGTCTCCTTATGTCCGTTTTTTTGGGAGACATGTCCACTTAGATCCGCATAGATCCTGACTTATCCGGTCTTAGCACCCTATGTCCGTTTTGACTGTTTAGTCTTCGATGTCCGTTATGGCTGCTCTGGGGTTAAAGCGGTATTCGAGCTGGTTTGCGTTGTATGCGGCTATTGCGGCTTTTAGCGTGGTTTCGAACGTTATGCGGTCTATGACCATTACGCCCGACATGTCGCATGCGTCCCAAGTGTCGCAAATGAGCGAGTATGGGAGACCTAGGTCGGTTTCGGCTGCTTTGCCTAGTTCGTCCGCAATGTCCAAATTGGCTATTTCGCGTGGAACACGCATCTTGTCTCCTAATGTCCGCTTTTGTCCGGACATAGGATGTTAGGACCGGATAAGTCCTATTTTTCCTCTTTTTCCCCTGTTTAGTTGTTAAATAACGATTTGGTTGGATTTCCCCGGTTTTTCGGAAGTGTCCGAAATTTCCGTTTCCGCCCTTTGGTACCCTTCCAGTATACAGGGGGGGCCTTTGCCCGTATATATCGTATATGTCCGTTTTATGACGATATTTCCGGTCGAAAATTATGCGCACATATCATCATATTCCCGATAATTCGGACATATCCGTGCAAAAACGACATATGGGAAGTTGATCTGTGATCTGCGTCACGTAAGGGGGTATATATGATGATAAATCGGACATATCCGGAATATCGGGTGCACTATTATGATGATAAAATAGGACATATCCGTATAATCCGGACTGTGATCTGGGTCACAGATCCACTTCTCAATGATGATAAATCGTATATTTCGGACATATGGTCTCATTGTAGTCAAGATCAACATTTTTCGGAAATATCATGATTTTTGGTGTATTTGGGTTGAAAAAGGGAAAATCGTCTTAAAATGGAAAAATCACGCCAAACCAGTTCAAAACTACAAAAATCCGGACATTTCATCGTTTGTCGGATAAATCAAGATCAACTACTACAAAATATGACAAAAAACGCAAAAGCACATAAAACGTTGCCAAATATAGCAAAATATACTATATTGGACTAATATACATAAATTGGACTAATGGAACTTTTTGGCGCAAACGGAACTAATACACATAAATTATAGCATAAGCACACTAATACACACGAAATATACTATAACGGTAATATCATAGCATAATGGACAAAGTACTCATACTATAGCATAATATACTATAACAGTCATAATATAGCATAATATAGCATATTGGACATTTAGTATAAGAGTTACTAATATACATAAATCGGACATACAGAACTAATATACATGATATATAGCATAATAGTCATACTATAGCATAACATACCAAAAGTTACTAAACATACTATATTGGACATATAGTATAAAAGTAATAAAACGGTAATACTATAGCATAATATACTAAAAGTTACTAATACACACAAATCATAGCATAATATACTATATTGGACTAATAGAACTAATGCACATAAATCATAGCATAACATACTATATTGGACTAAATATACTAAAACGGACATTTGGTATAAAAGTTACTAATACACATAATATATACTAAAAGTTACTAAATATACTAAAACGGACACAACGGACATATGTCACAAATAGAACTAATATACATAATATATAGCATAATATACCAAATATGTACAAAACGGACACACCGCACACAAAACGGACATTTAGTATATATGTTATAAATAGAACTAATACACATAAATAGAACTAATATACATAATATATAGCATACTATACTATATTGGACTAATACACATAAATAGAACTAATACACATAAAGTATATGCTAATATACCATATAGTACTATAACAGTCATAGTATAGCAAAACGGACATATAGAACTAATATACATAATATATAGCATACCATACTATAACAGTAATAGTATAGCATACCATAGTATATTGGACATATAGAACTAATACACACATACAGTAGCATATCATACTATAACAGTAATACTATAGCATAGTATACCATACCATACCATATAGGACTAATGCACATAAAATATATGCTAATATACTATATTGGACTAAACGGACATGTGAGTCATAATATGAAAAACTATATTAATTTTCTCAAAAGGGAAAAATCGGACACGGCAGGGCTCACGAACATTGGGAAGAAAATAAGTGTCAACGTGTTGACAAAGATTGAGCCATTTTTAGGTGTCAACATGTTGACACAATTATGTTTTCTACAAAAATAGGAGAGGCAGAAAGATCTGTAGACTCGTTGACACAGTGTACAAAAGAGTTGATCTTGGTATGATAAGCGTAGAGAGGAGGTGTCGTCAATGGTCGAATATCCAGAATGGGATCCAAATCAAGCACTCAAGAACATGACTATGGAAAAAGCCCTGGAAGGTCTAGACAACAATATTGCCGTAGCCAAGAGACTTTTCGAAGAAAATCTACCTCTCTCTGTAATGTCTATCTGCCATTTAGCAGTTAATAGTGGAAACGAAGGTATCAGATTCAACGCTGCTAAGTACGTGGTAGATCGTACTATGGGTCCTGCTGAGAAGTCTTACGCTCCTGACGGACAGGAAGCTTGGAAGACTGTGTTTGACAGCGTGCTTACTGAGGCAGAAGGATACCTGTCTAGAGAGGATTAAGTAATATGCCTCTACGACCAATTAGACCTGGTGATACTGTAATTTATAGGAATGCATCGGGTCAGACCGCCAATGTTATCATAACATCAGGGCAGATGATAGCGCCGTATGCTCCCACTGCGGTGGGGTCTGGGACCGGCGGAACGTTGGCAGCAGCTACTTATAACTACAAGCTAACATATACCGTAAACAGCGTCGAGTCTGCTATGAGTGCAGCCACCACAAACGTTGTAACAACCGGTGCCACCAGCAGTATTACCCTAACGTGGCCGGCAGTACCAGGTGCGTCTAATTACAAAATTTATGGACGCACCGGTGGATCCTTCTTGCAGATGTTTTCCGGAACTGCACTAACTTTCCTTGATGATGGTTCTGGAACACCTACTGGTGCAGGACCAACCACTACTGGCGCCGCTAACTTTACTGTTCCTCACGAAGTTACTGGTGCTACAAAGACTGGGATTCTGCCAGGAACTACTGCTGGGACTTACGAAGCACGATGGTAATGCTTGGAAAGCTAGGATGGCGTGGTCAATGCTCATGCTGCAATGGTCCTAGATCTAGAAAGCAAATACGTGCTGAAGAAAAAAGGAGGTGGAAGAAGGAATGGCAGTATATGCAAAGGAACTAACCAGAGCTAGAGTACTATATGAGGATCATACACTCATAGCAGCATCGGCGTCGGTGAACTCTGGGTTTATACGGTTACCGGCCAAGACAGTAACTGTGACAAAGGTTCACACTACTGGTACTTACGCACTATCCATTGCGTGGTCAATGGATGGCACGAATACTGCTTTTACGACCACTCCAACCATGGTGGACAATACGCCGCAGACGCTAACAGCACTTGCGCCGTATGCTAAATTTACCATTACATGTACCGTGACACAGTTTACAGTCCACCAGACTACAATAATGACATAGGAGGAATACAATGTTTGCAGTGATAGCACTTATAATTTTTATTCTCGCACTATTCAAGGTCCATATTGGTAGTATAGATCTTGTGATTCTAGGACTTGCATTTATAGCTGCTCATCTAGCTTTTGGAGTGGCAATTCCTTTACTACCACCGCGGCGTCAACCGTAGACTCAATCTCTTTTCGCCTGTGGAGTCTCGTATTAAGGGTGCGATGCATATCGAAGGTGCTGAATGAAAGAAATTGATTTAACCAGAAAAGTAGTATCTAAGGAAAAATACTTTGCTTTAATTGGATATAAGCCACATGAGAAGCAAGTACTGTACCACCAAAGTAAGTCTAGGTTTAAGATTCCAGTGTGTGGTAGACGCTTTGGTAAAACCTTTATGGTTGCCAAAGATACAGAGCCCATGCTTATGGTACCGAACAGAAGAATTTGGATTGTAGGTCCAACTTATGACCTTGGTGAAAAGGAGTTCCGGGTAATTTGGGACGATATGATTTTAAAGCTTGGACTCGGAAAAGACAAAGGGGTAAAGAAATCCTATAACAAGCGTGCTGGCGATATGAAGATAGAGTTTCCATGGAAAACAACTATTGAAGTTAGAAGTGCTGATAGACCAGAAACTTTAGTCGGTGATGGCCTCGACTATGTCATAATGAGTGAAGCAGCTAAGCATTCTAAGGAAACATGGGATAGGTTTATCCGGCCGGCGTTGGCTGATAAGCGTGGCGGTGCCACGTTTGGCACAACACCAGAAGGTCAGAACTGGATATATGACCTCTGGCAGTACGGTAGGAATCCTACATTTCCGGAGTACGAGTCTTGGAGATTTCCGTCTTGGGAAAATCCAGAGGTATACCCACTAGGTAGAACAGACCCTGAGATTCAGCAACTAGAACGGACAATGCCAACTGAATATTTTGAACAAGAAATTGCAGCAGACTTTACATCCTTTATGGGTAAGATCTACTCAGAGTTTGATGAGCAGATTCATGTAAGGTCTGTCAAATATAATCCAGCATGGAAAAACTACATAGCATTTGACTTTGGATTTGTTAACCCATTGGCAGCGATTGAATTCCAAGTGGATCCATGGGATCGGATTCATGTATGGAGAGAACATTATAAGCCAGGATGGATATTAGAAGACCATCTTAGGTTTATGAAAAACCGTGAGCAACCAAGCGGATATAAAATTGATTTGACCTTTGGTGATGCCGCGGATCCTGAGGCTGTAACAACTATTTGTTACAAGTTTGCACCGTGTGTAGCTAAGCCGGAGAGTAAGACAAATTGGCGTGAAGGTATTGACTTAGTCAAAAGCTTTTTGAAGACGAGAACTGTCGGAGAAGCAGACGAATTCGGAACTCCAGTCGACGAACCATGGATGTATGTAGACCATTCATGTATTAACACTATTCGAGAATTTAACAACTATAGATCTGATGAGCCCAAGGGTAGCAGGCCAAGAAACCCACGCGAAGATGCACAGAAATATGACGATCATGCATTGGACGCATTGCGGTATGGAATTATGCATATCTTTAAGCTTGGTGTAACCATGAAACTGTCTGACATAGTAGATATTAAAGCTATGAGTCAACTACCAGAGACTGGATACTTTGTGTCTGGCAGGATGAGATTCTCATGATGTTCACACTAGGAATCCTTGTAGGTGCTATTGTTACAGTTGTTTCAGTATGGGTCGGATGCCTGTATTTTGGATATAAGATGTGGAACAACTCATGAGTAAAGAAGCATATGAAAAGCTAGAAGCTCATATTAAAGACTTTCTTGTTGGTATGGACGATGGCGCAGCTAAGGGCATAGTTCTAAATTGGGTACTACTTATAGATTACGTACCGTCTACTGGTGATTCTGACACATCTGGTTTTGCGTTGTACTACAAAGATGGCAGTGTCAGGTGGACAAGTGCTCTTGGACTGTCAAAGATGTGGCAAATGAGAATGGAAGAAGAGTTTAAGGGAGCGGATAATGAGCGATGATGTCATTGAGCAGATAGAAGCTCATGTCCGCGCCAAAGAACTTACAATGCGTGAGGCTTTGGAAAAGTATGAGCTCATAGAGGCTCATTATGATCCAGTTAATGGGTCATTCCTTGTCATGGCCGAGCGTGATCCTAAGATGAACGTATCCACAGGGATACGTGAGTTCGGATACACCTCTATGAGCCCATGGACTGCATGGACTCGTGATGAAAGAGTATCCGAACTACGTGATAAGACTGGTATTCGAACATACTACGACATGAAGCGTGCTGATGGCACGGTGCGGGGTGCCCTACGTTTGGTAAAAACACCAATTATGGCAGCACGATGGTTTGTCGAGCCAGCATCTGATTCCACAATAGACAAGAACATTGCTGAATTTATTGAGGATAATCTCTTCAATAAGATGACGTTACCATGGAGCAGAACAGTCGAAGATGCTCTGCTCATGTGCGAATACGGATACTTCCCACTTGAGAAGGTATTCCGGCTAGATCCGGACGGTAAGATAAGATTATCAAAACTTGGACCAAGACATCCACTTGATATTCGTGAGTGGATATATGACATCAATGGTGGACCAGATGGCATAATTATGGAGGCCACAGAGGCAACAGGCTGGGAAACGATAGATATACCGATTGAAAAGTTAGTCGTCTTCGTCCTCGAACAAGAGGGTGGAGACATGCGTGGCATATCATTGCTAAGATCTGCATATAAGCATTACTACTACAAGGATACACTGTATAAGATTGATGCTATTCAGAAAGAACGTCATGGTATCGGCGTTCCGATTATTAAGCTGCCATTAGGGTTCAGCGAAGAGGATAAGAGAGTTGCCGAGGATCTAGGACGCAATCTTAGAACTAATGAGCGTGCGCACATTGTAGCGCCAGAAAACTGGACGATTGAATTTGCAAAGCTAGAAGGTCAGCCGGTTGACTGCCTGCCGTCTATTAAACATCACGATGACAGAATTATGACCAACATCTTGGCGCCGTTCTATGATGACAGTACCGCAAAAGAAGATTCAATGAGTATGTTCTTCAAGGCAACCAGGTACATAGCTAGTACAGTGTCAGAAACGTTCAACCATTTCTTAATTCCACAACTTGTTGACTTTAACTTTGCACGTGGTGGGTATCCAAAACTCAGAGCACGTCGCATAGGCGAATATGAGGACCTTCGTACTATGTCATTCGCTTTCAGAAACTTTGTTGGCGCCGGTGCTGTGCTACCAGACGACATGCTTGAGGCATTCCTTAGAAGAGAGATGGATCTCCCACCGGCCGATGAGGCTACTAAGAGATTGCCACCAGCACCACAAGGACCAGGAGCACCTTCAGCACCAGAACCCGCACCTGTTGGTCCTCCACGTCAAAGTCCAAAAGCTCCTACTGGTCCAGGACGTTCAAATAGTGGACGGGATGCGAGTGGTGGGTAAATGACTGAAATTGTCAATCAACTTTATGTAGACAACTATGATGATGGATGCTTATTTGTTGCAGTTGTAAATAAGACTAATGGTGGGCGCTATATATTCGATATGTCTGGATCTGAGTTTGATCGTTTTGTAGAGCAAATGCTAGAACATCAACGAGAAAGTAGAGAAATGCGCAAACATCATAATGATTCTAGACATATTAAAGACTGGAAGCGTGATGTGTATAATCAAATAGTGGACGGAAATCCCAAGAATGTGATCAACCCATGAGAAATGTTTGCAATCTCTGTAAAGAAGACTTTGACACATCACTTGCACATCACTACATGTTATTTCATCCAACAGAATATTCTTATGATCCCATAGAAACTTGGCCAGACGGTACTTTTGTTTACGGGGACGCTACGCTGACCACACTCGATTTTAATCACGGAGGTGAAAATGAGACCTGAACCGGTTCTCTCAGTGCGTCAGCGGCGTTTAATGGAACGCTCGCCTGATGTGGTGTCAGTTCGTCAACGCGAACGTATCGACATGAGTGAACGTATGACAAAGGGTTTCAAGAATAACGCACAGCGTATTGCGAAGCGGCAAGGTATACCCTATGATAGGGCTGCCGCCATTCTGGCTTCAGCCAGCCGGCGAGCAGGAAACGCCGCTAGGCGTAAGAATCCCCGGCTGAATAAGGTAAAGGGGAAGGCGGAATGACGGTCAAAGCTTCTTACTTTATCGATGTATCGGGTCTACAACTATCCGAAGCAGATGACAAGACCACATGCTGGGTACATGCTCTCCCAATTGGAAACTATAAGCATCCAGTATATGGAGACATGAGCATTACGGCAGATCGTGTTAAGAGATTTGCTGATAGTGTTAAGACCAAGGTTCGTGGTATTGATCCTAGCATTAACTACGGCCACAATGGCGATGGTGAAGCTGCTGGATGGGTTAAAGATGCCGAGAATCGTAACGACGGTCTTTGGTTGCTAGTTGAGTGGACCAAGACTGCTGTTCAGAAGCTAAAGGAAAAGGCATACAAGTTCTTCTCATCTGAGTTTCACGATGAGTGGACTGATGCACAGGGCAATAAGCATACCGATGTAATTTTCGGTGGTGCCCTGACTAATCGTCCTTTCATGAAGGACTTGGTCCCAGTAAATCTGTCTGAAACCACAGTAGATACTGCTTATGAGCTCGTGTCTGCGATTACTGGTTCCAGTGTAGACTCCTTGAAGGGGGGTAACATGCCGCTAAGCGAAGAGGATCTCAAGAAAATTGTCGATGGTGTAGCTACCAAGCTTTCTGAGAATAAAGTAACGGATCCGGGAGTGAAAAAGCTAACGGATATTCCGGAACTTAAGGCCCTCGCAGAAGAGAATCCTACGGTTGCAACGCTAATCAAGTTTGTTGAGACTCAGAATCTTGAGCTTGCAACTAGCGCGAAGTCCCTCAAGGAGGCAGACATCGCAGCTAAGCTCTCTGAGTTCGACAGATCAAAAATTGTTCTTACGCCAGTTGCCCGTAAGCTTGCACAGGATATCATGATGGAGCTCGATGAGCACCTGATTGAGCCATTCTGGAAGCTAATGGAAGCAATGAAGCGTGGTAACTCATTCCTAGTAGAGCTAGGCGAGCGTGCAGGAGCAACTGTTAATTACGGATCTCACAAGAGCGCTGTAACTCAGTTCAACGAGCTTTCAAACAAGCTCAAGACTGAAAAGAAGCTTTCTGATGCAGATGCGTACGAGCAGGCTGCAAGTGAGAACCCAGCTCTTTATGCTAGCTACCGCAAGGAGCTAATGGAAGGAGCTGACCGGTAATGGCAGGTTCTGGTTCTAATTTTGTACTTGACAAGGGCTATCTGGTTCTGTCAACTTACAATTCATCAGCAGCAGCCGGTGTTACTGCATACCGTTGCGTTACAGCGAATACTACAACAGGTGTCATTGACCTTAATGGTACTGCCACTGCTGCAACTACAGGTATTGTGCAGGAAAACGTAGATGCCGCAAAGGTTGCTACTGGCAAGGTTGTTGCTAATGTTCGTGTACTGGGAATCTCAAAGGTGCGTGTTTCTGACACACCTGGGTCTATAGTAATTGGATCTAAGGTTGCGCCTAGCGGTACCGGCGCAAATGTTGGTGGTGTAAAGCTAGCAGTTTCAACAAACATACCAGTTGGAATTTGTGTAGGTCTTACTGGTACTGTTGCCGCTGGTGATCTTATCGATGTTCTCCTAACGCCAGGTATGGCAGCAATCTAATACTGAAGGGAGGGAAAGGTAAATGCCAGCTTATAACCCTACTGGTTCCGGCAACGTTCACATTGATCAGATTCTGACTCAGATCAGTGTTGGTTGGCCGAATAACGGGCTTGTCGGAAGCAACTTATTGCCTCCAGTTACAGTTAGGAAGCAATCTGACAAGTACTACATCTTCGGCCGCGAAGGTTGGCTTCCGGAAGACGACAACCGTGCGCCCGGTTCAGTGGCTAATGAAGTTGTCGGGCTAGCAGTGTCTACTGACACTTACTACGCTCGTGAGCACTCTCTTCAGATTGCTGTAACTGATGAGGAACGCGAGAACGTCGACTCACCACTCGCGCCGGATCGTGACGCTACCGAAATGGTTACGTCTAAGATCATGCTCGGCCGTGAGGTTGCCATAAAGACACTTGTTACAACCACTGCAAACTATGCATCTGGATTGTCAACAACTCTTTCTGGTGCGGCTCAGTGGAACTCTGCTAACTACGCAACGTCTGACCCAATTTCAGATCTGCGTGTTGGTAAGACCGCGGTTCACGCTCGTATTTTCCAAGAGCCAAACACTCTGGTAGTTCCTTACCAGGTTATGACTGCTCTTGAGGATCACCCAGACTTCCTAGAACGTATCAAGTATTCTGAGCGTGCTATCTTTTCGCCAGAGCTACTTGCGGCGGTTCTAGGATTTGAGAGAGTTGTAGTTCCTGGTGTTGGTATTAACAGTGCTAATCCAGGCGCAACTGCATCTCTTGGCTACCTGTGGGGCAAGGATGTCGTAATGGCATGGGTGCCTCCACGTGCTGGTCTAAAGATTCCTGCATTCGGATATGAGTTCGTTTGGGGAAACCAGTACGTTGACAGGTGGCGTGAGGAACCTCGTAAGTCTGACCTGATCAGAGCTTCTCGTCGCTATGACCTTAAGCTTGTTGCTCAGGGTGACCCTGGTTCTTCTGACGCTGGTAAGGCTATTGCCGGCTACGTAATCAAGGCAGCAATTGCCTAATAGGAGTAGTTATGGCTAAGAAGCTTTATGCAGTTACTAATATCAAGCTGTCGTCAGACAAGTCCTACAAGGCTGGGGAAGAAATAGACCCTAGCGAGATAAAAGATGCTCTCGGCAATGACATGGATAAGGTAAAGGAATTATTCGATGCTGGTGCTCTTGAGGTTAGAGAGACGGAAGACACAAAAGAGGCTTCTGAAGAGGAAGCACCAGTAACTACTGAAGAACCAAAACCCACTGAGAATCCAGAAACGCCAGAAATCACTGAGAATCCAGAAGCACCAGTTAGCCCAAATCCTTCTGAAACTCCTAACGTACATGGTGATCAGCCTAAAGTTAATGAGTAATCATGCCAAGAATTACTACTGCTGATGCTCAGGGGTGGGGCGAGCGTACTAAGTTGAAGCTTAGTACGCTCGATACCGATCTTCTGGATCAGATCGAATCTGAAATTCTTGCCAGAATTAATTCTGTATACGATACCTCTCTGTGGACTGATGAATCAAATACGCCAAGGCTGATACGTACAATAATATCCAAAATGTACGTATCTTGGATATACAATAGGCAGTATAGTGAAAATCAGTCTGAAACAAATGAGTATGCTAAGCTATTAATTGACAATGCAGAAATGCTAATAACAGGCATCCTTGATGGAACCATAGAAATAGTGGATCCAGGAGTTATTCCAACAACAGCGCAGGTTGCATCATTTTACCCTAATGATGTTTCATCTGCTCAACTACCAACTGCGGAAGATCCATCACTAGGACCAGCAAAATTCTCAATGGGTAAGGTCTTTTAGAATGACAGGCCCTGTTGATCCTTTTGGTGGGCCTAGTGCGGAGCAGATATCCGAATCTGCTTCTAAGGTAAGATTTGGAATTAAGTTCTCAGGAACTAGCGCAGCAGATTTACTGCTTGGTAGGGTTGTTGAAGAACCAAGGATGTGGGCATCGCCAGAATTTGGTGGTGCTGCATTCAATAGACAAGCATTAATTCTGGCAAGTGACATAGACAGGCTCGGTGTAGATATAAGATCCTTTAAGACACCATTAAGGCGCGCAGTTGAGCAAGTTATGATTCCATCAATTGCAAAAAATTTTGACGTTGGTGGAAGGCCAAGATGGGAACCTCTAGCGCAAGGGACTATTGACAATAGAGGAAGTGCTGAGCCAGTTCTGGTACAAACCGGAAGACTAAGAAGAACTGCCAAACAGAAAAATATGTGGAAGTACAATTGGACATCGTCACTAAATGCTCCGTCGTCAGTGGAATTCAGTGAAGCAGAACTAAAAAAGAGAGTGCCATATGGCGTCTTTCATCAATTTGGTGCGTTCAATTTTAGTGACAGAATGTCTAGGAGAATATTAGCAGCAGGTGGAATTCCGTCAGGTGATCCACAGTGGCGACTGCCACAAAGAATGTTCGTAACAATGCGACCAGAAGATCAGGTTGAAATTTATTCTATATTCTACCAGTGGCTTGTTGAGCGTACTGATTACCATTATTATGGTTTTGGTACCAAGCCTGGGAGAAGATAATGACGCATACTGACAACGATACAGTACTAGCTCTTGCTATACGCGATATAATAGAAGCAAATAAAGGCGCATTGGGACTTGACATTGTCTTATATGGATATCATAATTTGATTCCAACGTCTACAGCGGCTGTTGTTATGGCGCGTGGTAAAACACGCGCTCTTGCTGGTGTTCAGGGTCCTGGTGGACGTACATTAAATAATCTTATGATCGGAATTGATATACACAGATCAAAAGTTGGGGATGAAGAAACAGAACGTATTGCTGTTGATGAGACAGCTACAACATTAGAAGATTTAATTAATAATGACACAACTGTTGGTGGACTCATAATACATGGATTCTTCGATCGTGTTGATCGTGGTGACACTTCCTTCATGAATGGTTCTATGTTCAGAACCGTAGTTATGTCATATACTGGCACGACTAAAACATTAATTCAGTAGGAGGCATCGTGCAGTACGAGGTTATCTCCGATCAGCCTTGTCTGATCGATGCAATTGGGGAAATGAAACCAGGCGAGCCTGTTCTTATAGATGAAGACGGTGCTAAGTATTTTGAAGCACTTCATGGACACAAAATTACACGGTCTAATTTTCCAGAGTATGTTAAGATAACCGTCATACTGTCTGAGGAGTAGATTATGGCAGTTGGTATCGGAGCCTCTGGTATAGGCGGTTTAGCATTTGAAGTAACGCCTGGAACCTATGTTGCTCCTACTAAGTTCTTCCCTTTTAATAGTGAAACGCTTGCTATTCAGCAGGAAACAGTATTCAGGCGTCCAATTCGTCAGAGTGCTGATATAATTGGTGCTGTTCCTGGAAACTTCCATCCACAGGGCGATATTGAGATGGAAGCGCTTGAGGATGTACTAATCTACTTCTTATATGCTTCTAGGACATCAATTGTCAAATCTGGATCTACTAACTTTACATACACTGTAACGCCAACAGCAGCAGCGGTTCCAGCCCGTACGCTGTCTCTTACAATAGTAAGAAATGGCATAGTGTTTGGTTACACAGGTATGGTTACGTCAAGCTTTGGTTTTGGTATAGCAGATGGACTTCTAACATTTAAAACTACAGTGCTTGGTAGGGATGAGTCAACACAGTCATCCCCCACTGCTACTTGGCCCACATCAACTCCTTTCGGCGCTGGTATGTATAGTGTTGAAGTTCCTACTGCGACACCTGTTCTTGATACTGATACCTTTGAGTGGAATGTTGATGACGCCGGAACTGCTCAGTTTAGGCTAAAGTCAACAGGCAGAGGTGCTCAGTTTATCAACTATGGAGAGCGCGCTTCTACTATTACTATGGAGCGCGATTTCGAATCAAGAACTGATTATGATGCATTCAAGGCGACTACTTCTCAAAGTATAACAATTTCTGCTACTAGAACAGCCAACAACTCTGTCACACTACTTGCGCCTGTGGCCATTAAGGATACTTATGAAGTTGGCCTTTCTGGTCAGGGTGATCTGGTAAGAGCGCAAATTGCATATCAGAATGCAATCGATGGAACAGGTAAGTCTTGGCAGATTACTGTTAAGACACAAGAGGATATAACGTAGGAGTTCCAATGCCTGTCGCAACAGTTGGCGATTTTGACAATACACGTCATGAATTAAAGACTGCTCCCCCAGACGGATATGTCGTAATTCGTAGACTGAGTTATGGAGAATCTCTTAGAAGAGAAGCGCTCTCTACTAATTTTACGGTAGATGGAAATTCAAATGCAAAAGACTTCGTAGGTAATGTTAAAATAGACCAAGAGGCCGTTGCACAGTTTGATTTCGAACACTGTATAGTGGAGCACAATTTGACAGATAAAAATGAGAAGTTATTAAACTTTAAGAACCCAGCAGACCTGGCTAAGTTAGACAGAAGAGTTGGAAAAGAGATTGGTGACCTGATTGATGATATGAATAACTTTGAGGAGGACGAAGAAGTAAAAAACTAATTATGGAGGTACGGAAAGTAATTTTCGTACCAACGTCAAGAGTACATAATCTTACTGTGAATACAGTCAATTTAATACGAATGTGCCAAGATATGCATACCTTACCAAAATCAGGAGGATTATACGATCAGGACGTGCTATTCATATATGTGCTTAAGTACTACCTAGAATGGCAGAGCCAACGTGCTGAGCTAGATGGGAGGAAAGCCAATGTTCAAAGTAGCATTGGGTGAAATCCCTAAGTTTAGTGGTGAGTGCTATGCCATTTAGTGCTACTAGGGAACTTTGGTTAGTATTAAAAGCACGTGATGAAGCCAACCGCGCTCTACGTTCCTTTAGTGGGAATGTTAGAAACGCTGCACGTCAGGTTCAGATGGCTGAAGCTCTGGCTGGTAAGGCTGATGCCCAGAGACTTTTGAGAGTACAAAAACTTCGTGGTGCAACAGCAGCAGAAATAGCAGATACAAAAAACCTAATTGATTCATATGATAGACAGTTTAGATCTCTAAAGGTTCTTGATGCTCAACAAGAGCAACACAGAAACACATTGATGAAGTACAACCAGCAGCTAAACAGTGTATCTGCAACTGCTGCAACTGCTGGTATTGTTCTAACGAGTCTCGGTGTTGGATCTATGTTTGCTATAAAGGGCATCATAAATTCAGCTATCGTATATGAGAACCAAGTTAGAAAGACTTTAACTCAGGTTGATGGGTTCAAAACTTCTATTGAAGAATTATCACAAATAGGTCTTACTGTAGCTCGTAACGTAGCTGTTCCATTTGAACAGTTGCAGTCCTCACTTTATGACATCTTTTCATCAACTAATGCTAATGCTAAACAGGCATCGATTCTTTTGGAAGCTTTTGCCAAGACTGCTGTTGCTGGTCAGGTTGATCTACAAGATGCTAGTCGTGGTACCATTGCTATTCTAAATGCATTCAACATACCATTCGAAAATGTAAATAGAGTTCTAGACATTCAGTTCCAGTTGGTGCGTAAGGGTGTCGGTACATACGAGGAATTCTCCAAGGTCTTTGGAAGAATTGTACCTTCAGCAACACGTGCGGGTCAGAGTTTCGAAACTGTATCTGCTATGCTTGCATACTTGACTCGTAATGGTCTTAGCGCCGCCATGGCTGCCACGTCAGGTGCTCGCGCTCTTGATGCATTTTCTCATCCTAAAGCCGTAGCTAACCTTGAAGCTTTGGGTATCAAGATGCGAGATGTCAAGGGTAATCTGTTACCACTTGTGGACATTTTAGATCAGTTACGTAGTAACATTATGAAGTTACCACCTACGGAACGTGTTGCGGCACTTGTTGATATTTTCAAGGGTGCCGGTGGAACTATTCAGGCAAGAAGATTCATCGAGCAAGTTCTTCTCAGACCTGGAGAGCTTGAGGAATTTAAGGGATTCCTCAAGGATATGCAAAACTCTGCCGGAGCTTTTGGCTCAGCTTATGGAGAGATGGCTGATACCGCTGCTTCTAAGAGCCAATTGCTAGCTAACAGATGGGCAGCAGTAAAAGTAGCTGCTGGTAATGCATTGATTCCAACCTTTATGAAGGTTGTGGATTGGCTAGGTAGAATTTTTGAATGGTTTAACAAGCTACCAAAGAAGCAGCAGGAACTTATAACAAAGATAGTAACAATGGGAGCTGTATTAACTACAGTTCTAGGTTTGTTACTGCTTGTGGTGTCAGGTTTGGCAGCACTTGGTGCTGCTGTTGCAGTTGCCGGATCATCTGTATTTATTGTAACGGGTGCAATAATTGGATTGATAGCTGCATTCGCAGGGTTAGTTGCTGTCATATACGCTGCTTGGAAAAATAGCGAACAGTTCAGAGATTTAATTAACGATCTCATTGTTGACGGTAAGAGATTATATACAGAGTCAATACTACCAACTGCAAAGGGTATAAAAGATTCATGGGATAACTACATGGCTCCGGCCTTTGAGAGTTTAAGAAAGGTTATCGAAGAAAAGATTCTTCCAATTGTTAGAGAACTCACTCAGCACTTTATGGACGAGTTCTTACCAGCAGCTAAAGAAGTTGGGAATTGGATAAAAGAAAACTTTAATGCAGCATTCCAAGCTACTGCAAATATAATCAAGGCAAATCTCATACCAGTTATCGTTTCATTAACAGACTGGTACCACAGGCACGAAGGTGCGGTTAAGAACGTAATAGATATTGTTGTTTGGCTTGGTAAGGAAATCCTTAAGTTTACTGTTACTTTTGTGGGACCACTTATACTTGCTATAGGCGCACTAGTGCTTATATTGACAACTACTGTTAATATGTTTATATTCGCTACTGAGGCAGTAGGTTATATAATTCAAAAGGTCAAGGAATTGATTCATTGGATAAGTGGCCTCTCAGATTCCTTTGGCGGAATTATTGGTGTAATAAGCAACACGTTCGTTAAAGTACAAACGAGAATATCAATGATGAAAGATAGTGTTATTGCGTTTTTCAAAAATTCCGCAACATGGCTATATGATGCTGGTAAAGATATGATAATGGGACTAGTAAATGGTGTCAAGGACAAAGCCAAAGATGCGATTGATTCAGTCAAGGCTGTTGCTAGTGGAATTCTAAGAGGTGTTCGAAACGTATTCGACTCACATTCACCATCAAGAAAATTTATGAAAATTGGTAGAGATGCAATGGCCGGCTTTATGTTGGGGTTCAGAGGATTATCTACCGCTGTTCCAACTGCAATGGGAAACATTGTAAAGACTATGAGAACAGATAATGTTATAGGTGGTTCATCTGGTGCTGGAAGCAACGTTAATCAAACTGTAAATGTGTACACACAAGAAATAGATCCAAGGAAGCATTCACAAGAAATTGGATTCCTGCTTGGTGCGAGGGTCTAATGCCACTTGACGATTATACATTTAAGCTTAGTGATTCAGGTGTAGTCCTGAACACAGATTTAACGTCCCTTCCATTTGTCGACATAGACAAAGTCGTTGGGTTAGATTCCGCACCATATCGTGAAACAACACGTGATCATGAAGGTACAGATGGTGGATTTATAGATGCTGAATTTGAACGTGGGAGAGAAATTTTCTTAGAGGGAACTGTGTATTGTACTGTTGGCAGCGAAGAAACATACATGGACTCTTTAAAACAAAATTTCGCGCCGGTGACTACTCCAATACCTTTTTACTTCAAGGCTCCTGGTGTTAACGAGCGAGTAATATTTGTTAAGTCTAGAGGAGCTACATACGATTGGGACCAACTTAGAAGGATAGGAGCTACAAGAATACAATTTAAGATGTATGCTGAAGATCCAAGAATCTACAACAACAGCTTATTAAGTGTAGTCATACCATTTGGTGGATCGGCGACAACTGGAATTGGCTTCAACCTAAGTTTTAACATGGACTTCGGCGCAGCTATACCACCTAATGGTAGTTTTATATTTAATGGTGGAAATAGGCCAACACCTGCAACAATGACGATAACTGGCCCCGCTGTGGACCCAAGGATTATAAATGACACCTTGAGCAAAAGTTTAAATTTTACAATAACACTTGGAGGTTCAGATAGTTTAGTGGTAGATCTAGCTAATAGGACAGTTAAGCTAAATGGCTCAACAAACATGAGGAATGCACTCACAACATCTGACTGGTTTTTATTTGATCCTGGTAATACATTTATTAGATTCGGTGGGACATCAGGATCTGGAACACTGACTGTTTCGTACAGATACGCTTGGAGATAGTATGACCGAGTATACTAAGCCTGGATGGCTACAGAACGCAGGCGCAACTCACACTGCTGAGCAGATGAGAAACTATGTTCTTGCTGGCTTAGTTGCTGGGACTCAAGGTGCAACATCTCTGCAAACTAGAGGTGGAGTGAATCCAGTATTGGGTAGCGAACTTTCTGTTACTCAGACAGGTTCACCTTCAATGGCTGTTATTGTTAAATCTGGAATAGCAGTTGTGCCAGGGACAGAAAATGCTAAGCAGGGCGGGTATGGTGTTGGAAATGACGCCGACTTAACTCTTTCAGTTACTGCTGCTCATGCCACGCTGGCTAGAATCGACATTGTAGTTTTCAGGGTAAGAGATTCAGCATATTCTGGCATTACTGACAGCGCAGTATTAGAGGTTGTTGCTGGAACACCTTCTGGGTCACCAACCGCACCAGCAACACCAGCTAACTCATTACTTCTTGCAGAAGTCGCTGTAGCTGCTGCTGCAACTTCTATCACTAATGCCAATATAACGGACAAGCGCATTTGGCTAACAGGTTCTGGTGGTGTTATTAAGTGTACTAGCACTACAAGACCTGCTGCTAATACTGTAGTAGAAGGTCAACTTATATGGGAAGATGACACTAACAAAGTTTTTGCTACTACTGACAGTGGTACTACGTGGGCGTATATAGGCGGTAGTGCACTAACAGGTAGTATAGAAATTGGAGAAACTCGAATCGTAATTAAAACAGCAGATGAGACAGTAAACAACAGTGCCACATTTCAGAATGATGATCACTTATTTCACTCGGTTGTTACTGGTACTTACTTCTTCCGACACCAATGGGTTTATAACACTGGAGCAACACCAGACTTAAAGAGTCAATACACAACCCCAGCCAGCACTACTATGAGATACTGGACACAGGCATCGATTAGTACACATGCGGCGTCCGGGTTGACTCAAGCCTCTAGCGTTATCTATGATGGGGATGGACAAGACGTTTCTGTGACTACGGCCGGCCGTATGACAATCACAACTGCTGGTACATTTCAATGGCAGTGGGCACAAAACACAGCAAATGCATCCAACACCATAGTTAGAGAAGCAGCATACTTAGAAATTACGCGATTGACATAACGTTGTGGAGGGAGTCAAATGGCTCTCGTTGTCGTTGATGTAGAGAAACCGAAAGTACTTATTGGCCAAACCAATGGTAAATTATCGTCTTCTATATTGGTTTCCACGCCTGGCCTTGATGGTGGACCAACAGTTAAACTGGTTAACACAGCAGCTAGATGTTGGAGAGCATTAGCGTACAATGCTCAAAAATCTGGTGTTATTCTAAAAGCCACTAGCTCAGCAGACTCATACAGAAGTTATGAAGTACAAAAGAGAACATTTCTTGAAAGGTATCAAGTAGATCCAACTAATAATAGCTATAGATGGTGGGATTCTGATAACTCTGGTAGACCAGAACGATGGTGGAAGAAGGATAATGTCGCAACTGCTGCTGTTCCAGGAACATCCAATCATGGGTGGGGTTTGGCGGTAGATGTTGCCAATGCTTCTGGCACTAGATTAAAGTGGCTAGAAATTAATGCAGAAAAGTTCGGCTGGTCATGGGAGACTGTGCCGGAAGAACCGTGGCATATACGTAACTTCAGTGGTGACAACATTCCAAGGACCGTGCTGGAATACGAGAAGAATAATCCAACCTCACCCGCATCACCACCGCAGAGTAATGGAGCATTAGATATGTTGATGTTAGCTAGAGTACCAGGTAACCCGGACACATACTGGCTCGGTGACGGATTCTTCCACCGCCAGCTATCCGGAGAAGACGCAGCCGGAACACTTACAGTACTGAGGATTCTGTATAACAACCCATCGTTGCCGTACATGCAATGGCCGGGTGTTCCTGTTGAATCTGTACTTGAAAGAATAGGGCCAAAGGCTATACCAGAAGGAACTAACGGTGGAGCACTAATGCCGCACAATCACAATATATCCGGCACTTCAGGACCTGCACAACCAACTACTTAGGAGTGAGCGTGCATGCCAATTGAGGGAATCACCATAGGTCAGTATGGGCCTTGGGGATTAGTGAGCATATTCTTTATGCTCGTTTTTCTTGGTGGTTTGATTCCTCGTTGGGTTCACAAGCAAAGAATTGAGGACAAGGAAGAAGTAATAAAATATCTAAAGGAGATAGTAGACAAAAGAGATAAGCAGTTTGATGATCTAATTAGGCAAAACGAGGTAACTATTAAAATGCTAGAAGATATAAAGAGGGTGAGCACAGATCGAGAGGCGACGCGCGCATGAATTTAAGAAGACTTTTGTGTATGCGATCAAAATCTCGTGATGAAATTAACGAGGTTAAGGAAAAATTTGAAGAAGTGAAGGCAGATGATATCAGAGTGCAGAGGTTAGGTAACCGTGTCGATAAAATGATGAGTGAGAACAATTTTGCACCAACAATAATCAAAGCGCTTGGAGTACAAAAATGAACGGATATAGGTTAGTATATTTTGTACTTGAGGCAATTGCTTTTTCTGGATGTGCGACGTTCGTAACATGGTATCATTTCTCTACACACGGAGCGTGGAGAAAGGATGAAGCTGGTGTAATGCTCATGATGGTCTACAGCGATCTAGCCGCCCTTCTGCTGTGGATCATGTTTACGCCAATGCTCATTCACTGGAGAATATACAGGCCGGTTACACTAACACTGTTTACACTCTTTAGTGCCTTTACATGGTGGCCATTGAGAGTGCTTTTAATAAGTCAGCGAAATGCTAAACGTGTTAAGGCAATAACAGATGACGGATTATAGATATATCTTTGGGTCATTAAGAGACGAACGTATTGTTGCTGAGATTCCATTGTTTGGAACATACATGGATCTCGAAATGAACGTTGGTGGTCGTCTTGATGGTTCGTTTCAATTAGATCAGACTGGGATAGATAACGACACATTATTAAGCGCTACAATACCTGGTAAAACATTTGTTTGTTGTGAACGTAATGGAATACCAATTTGGATAGGGTATGTTTGGAGTAGGACATATCAAAGCCAATCTAAATCAATTCAATTATTTGCAGAGAGCTTTGAATATTTTCCTACTCATCAATTAATAATACAGGATTATACAGCATCTGGCGAACAGTTAGATTTATTTAGAGCATTATGGAATCAGATGCAGGCAGTTCCAGGCAGAAATGTGAATATATTCATTCCTACAGCAGCTAATCCACTTATTGTAAATAGAGACATTGATATACTAGCTACAGATTTTAAATTCTACGGAGAAGTAATGTCCAATTTATCAGACGGTGCTAATGGGTTTGATTGGACTATAGACGTAACTAAAGACGGTAATCTATATCGAAAAACACTAAGATATGGCTATCCAAGACTTGGAACTACAAATGCTGGTCTAGTTACATTCGACTACCCTGGTAGTATACTAAACTATTATGCAACGGAGTCCATGGCTGCTGCTGGAACACATGTTTATGTAATTGGATCTGGTGAAGGATCAACACAGCCTACTGGCGCATCAGAAAATACTACTATGATTTCTCAAGGGTGGCCTAGATGGGACATTGTTGTATCTCACAAGGACGCAACAAGTGGTCTATCAAGTCTAGCTGAGCAAGAAGGAACCAATAGAAGGCCACCAAGGTTAGTAATTAAGCCTAGTATGAAGGCCGATAAATCACCTGAATTTGGAAACTTTGGCATTGGAGATTCATGCACCTTGTCAATCCAGGATCCTAGATTTCCAAGTGGATTCAGATTCTCTGCTAGAATTCTAAAATGGATATTGCAACCACAATCATCATCTAACACCGATGAATTTTCACTAGTATTTTCTGGGGATGAGGATTTGTAATGGGAACTAGAGGACGCTATAGAAACGATGATAATGTTGACTTAATTGAGCGTATCAGAGAGCTAGAAGAAAGGCTATCAAAAATAGAACGAACTAACCAGCTATCTTCATCCGCCATAAACTCTGGAAATCTGTACCTAAGAGGTGGTGGATTGGTAGTGAGTCGGGATGACGATTTTGCACAGGGTAGAGTGGTAATCGGATCCGACACGGCTGTTAACACAGAGCAAGGAATGATAGTATACTTACAAAGATCACAATCTGTTGAATCTCTAGGTTCTCCGGGCAGTCCTGGCTCCATTTTAATACAAATGACTACTGTTGAGGGAGAAGATCCAGGCTTTAATAAATTCCCAACATTTCAGCTATTCGATAAAGCAGGAAATACTCTTATAGCAGATACTGGTAACTCTCGTATGGGGTTTAGCGAACCAAGATTATCATATACGTGGTGGAGCCCAACGGCGTACACAACTACAACAAGTGGCACTTTTTCAGGATTTGCACAAATGTACTGGTATCAGTATCATCCGCATCTTTCAATAAGTGTTTTTGTTCAAAACGACGTTGGTACTAGCAGTGACGTAAGAGTAGTTGATTTGAATTCGGGAAATGTATTAATATCAGAAAATGCAATAGCTGGCACAGGTGGAGCGGTCGGACCATTTCCGTTAAATGTAGATAGAGAACTAACATCTAATGGATTTGGTGTCAATGGCAGTGCCAATTGGCTTGAGGTACAACATCGTAGATCCGCTGGTGCTGGAAGTGCAAGAACACTGATGGTTGACGCAGTCGCGCTAGATCTTTCGTAACGGAGAATTTGATGTCCAACGCGACAATTCATGATACATTCATAGATCAGGGGTCCACTTTTGAGCTTAATATACAGGCTCAAAACTCGGATAAGAGTGTAATGGACCTGACTGGGTATGATGCCAGGATGCAAGTACGTGAGACGATAGATAGCTCTACCGTCTTACTATCTGCGTCCACAGGTGATGGGCGTATTACCATCAACGCTCCTGGTGGTATTGTGATGATACGAGTTGGCGCAGATGTTACAACGGTACTTACATTTAATACAGCAAAGTATGATGTCGAGATATATAAGGCTGGGGATTTGACTACTGTGAAGAGACTCGTTCAGGGTAATATCTCATTGCATCCGGAGGTGACTAGACCGTGAATAGGCTTTTTGAAAAAGGACGTGAAGGCTTCCTGGATGGAACTTTGGACTGGGATACCCAAACGTTCTCTGCCGCACTACTAGACCTTGCAACCACTGATGTTGGTGTCAAGGCTATTACATCATCAACCAACGCAACTCCTATTGTGATGACAGTAACATCACATGGTTTTGCTAATGGTGATTTTGTCTATATTGACAATCACACTACAAACACAGCCGCAAATGGGTTATGGAAAATTGCCAACCAGGCAACCAACACATTTGAACTAACAGACCCTGTTACTGCATCTAACGCCGTAGGTAACGGTGTAGGTGGCGCAACTGGATATGCTATAAACCTAGGCCCATCTGCTGCTGGTGATAACTGGGATGACTTTAACGGATCACTAGTTGGTTCATTAGTCAACCTTACTTCTCCAACTGTTACTTCTGGTGTTGCTGACGCAGCAGACACTACATTTACGTCAGTATCTGGTGCCTCTGTGGAGGCAGTTGCTATAATTCGTGATACCGGTACACCATCTACATCGAGAATGGTTGCATTAATTACTGGAAAGCATATTGTTACCTGCGCAGTTCAAGCATCAGCATCGGCTACATCAATAGTAGTGGATAGACTCACTTATGCTATTCCAAATGGAACTGTGCTTGCATTCAGTAATGGTGCTTCTGCAACAATGACAGCATTAGCCAACGCTGGGGACAGATCAATTTCTGTATCTGCATTAGCTGCGATTGTGACGGCTAACTCGCGAGCGCTAGCACCAGCTACTGGATCTGGATTGCCAGTGACACCAAATGGTGGAAACATTGTAGTGACATGGGATAATGGTGCCAACAGAATCTTCCAGTTGTAAGGGGGTGCTACATGGAAATTTATATTCCAGAGCTTGTCAATCCTAATCAGACTGCCAGTGGCGCTGCCTTTGCCACATTCACAACTAAGAAAAGTGTCGACCCAACACCAATTCCAGTATTGGCTGCTGGAAGATTAACACGTGGTAGAAAACTATACATGTCAGCACGTGGAGAATATTCCACTACTGGTACTCCAACATTAACATGGGGATTCTGGTTCGGTAACCGTGCACTAACAATAACTGGAGATATTGCTCTCTCTTCAGTTATCACTACACCATCAGGTGCTGCTGCATTCCCATGGATAATGGAATGGCAGGGAGTATGCACTGGTGAAGGAACATCCGGAACTCTACTTGGCCAGGGACATCTAATACAGGGAACATCGCTTACAGCGTTTTCGCTATTCCCGATTCCAATTACACAGGCACTTCGCACTGTAACTATAGACACTACAATTGAGCGTGCTTTTGGTGTGTCTGCAACTTGGGGTACATCATCTGGCTCTAACTCAATTACCGTGAATGAACTTCGCGTAATGCTTCTAAACTAGAGGAGAGGCTCGTGTCAATTGGATATCCAATAACGAAGGTTGACCTTGATAACACAATGGGTAGGCTTATAGTAGCACTACGTGACAATTTTACAGCGTGTGCACAATTCAAAGCACTACTCGATGATTCAACTATATTGCCAGATAGCGTACTGACTTCAATGGGATATACAGCGGGAGAAATTACTCAAATTAGAGCATCGTTTACAGCAATGAATACACTATTCAATATATCAAAGGCTGCTGCTACTCAGCCGGCAACAAATGATTTTTGGTTTGATGCCAAGCGCCTTGCCGGACTGAACTTCCACTAAATTAAGTAGGTGAACAGTTGTGGCATTGGCAATCGACGCATCAAGTCCGCCGATAGCCACACAAACTGTTGGCACTACTGCTACTGTCACAACAGCAAGCTTTACACCACCTGATGGATCACTTTTGCTGGTAGTATGGTCCGGAAATACTATCTCTAACTCAAACCCCAGTGCACCATCTATAACAGACAATCTAGGTGTACATCTAACATATACACAAACAGATTGGCAGTCTAGAGCAGACAGTCCAACAGTTAACGGTCAAGCTGCTGCTTGGTGGGCTCCAATAGGTACCGGTGCAGCTATGACCGTTACTGTTACTACTGGTTCTGCTACTGGTGCTCGCGAAGCGGCACTTAAGGTATATGTCCTTACAGGACAAGATGCAGTAACTCCCATTGGTGCCCATGGTAAGAGCGGGTCTGCATCTGCTGGGTCAATTGCTCAGAGTTATACTGCCCAGTCCACTGGTGGCTGGGGATTCCTTGGCGATTGTGACTGGGACGACACTGGCGCGCATACTGCCGGTTCGGGATGTACTTATGCTAATGGTGGAACTGGAAGTATACCAGGACAGATTAGCTATGGATTTTTAAACCGTACTACAGCAGATGACAGCAATGGAGCCAGCAACTCTCTAAACGTTACTCTTGCTGGAACATCTACAAATCTAAACTGGGTATACGTAGAAGTAAATCCGTCAAGTACAGCAGATCCAACAGTTATGTCGGAAAATCCAGTAAGGCTATCACTGGATTTCATAACTACGATCTTGTTTTACCTTAATAGAGATTATGCGGCTAACCCAGAAATAGCTGCTTTTGATCAAAGCTCAAATGTGGATGGTATACCGTCCGGCGAAGTACTAGGAAACGCTGCTGTAACAACAACGTATACAATAAATGCTGGTGGAATACCGAGTAGTGAATCCACAGGAACCCCAGCAATAAATGCAACATACACGATACCTGCAAGCGGAATACCATCACAAGAACGTTTAGGTTCACCTCCTCTAACTACTACTGTAACAGTATCACCCGGCGGAATACCAACCCAGGAGATATCTGGTAGTCCATCTATATCACTGGCTATTTCTGCATTTGGTATACCAACACAGGAGATAATTGGTTCTCCTGTCGTAGCACCAGGATCAGTTACAATATCAGCATTTGGAATAACCTCATCGGAGGTTACGGGAAATGCTAATACTGGAACTAGTGTTAGTATATTTGCATTTGGAATACCGTCTCAGGAACGTCTTGGATCATCTGCATTAACTACAACATATACGGTTAATGCTAATGGTATTGTTAGTGGAGAGACACTCGGCGCCGACCAAGTAACATCGATATATACCATATCTGCAAATGGTATTCCATCAACAGAAAAACTTGGCTCTCCGTCATTCTCAGTCATAGTTTCTATAAATGCTGGTGGTATACCAAGTCAAGAGCAGACTGGAACGCCAGCGGTAAACGCAACTTATACAATCAATGCTAACGGAATAGTAAGCTCGGAATCTGTAGGTAAGCCCGCTCTATCTTACATAATCATTCCGTTCGGTATCCCAAGCTCAGAGGCCATAGGAAAGCCGACTCTAGTCCCTGGCACCATTACCATAGCCATGCTTGGAATTAAATCAGGCGAGGCTCTGGGCACCCCCGACATAGTCGTGATGGCTCCAAGCGGCACAATCCAGGCGTATGGAATTCCTTCGAGTGGCCAAGTTGGAGCCCCATACGTAGGAGTCCTGGTAACCATAGATTTAGTTACCAGGACTCCCAGAGATATAATATATGTTGAACCATCAACAACTACTTTTGTAAGTAGAGATGATTTTGTTATTTATCTAGAGCCAACTGATGTCGTATCAGATGCAGGACCTGAAACTGTTGATTAGCCACACGCCTGTGGGCGCACTACTGTAGGCTGCCAAGCACTATCTATTGTGACAATGTTAGCACTTACCCACTCGACGGAGTTACATGATGGAACATCAACGGCGCCGTAGAACCATGAGCCATCAACAATCATTAGGTTTCTGACAACTCCGCCTACAGCTAATCTGAACGAGAATCCGCCACCACGCACCAGTAGGTTAGTTATATCTACTGGTGCGTTTCCGGCTCCAGACCAATCGAAGAATGGTGCTGTACCACCGCAACCATTTTGCTCATCAAGCCAAAGTGTGACGTTATTCACTGTGAGCGGTGGTGAATCATATCCTTGGATTGCATCTCCGTGCCACTCTCCACACGGTTGTGGAGGAGTTGCCCATGCGAAGGAATCTTGAATTACAACAGGGCCACAACCAGCATCACTACTGCCGCCTGACCGGAATCCTTCTTGCCTGTCCATAATCTTTACACGTCGAGCGGTGTAGCCACCAGGGCCAATTACTCCGTTCGCACCGTCGTTCGTACGAGGATTTGACTGTATGACAGACACATCCTCTAGTACCAATCCATTGTAGCATACAGAGTTTTCCTCATTGTCAATTATTCCACCAACTACTTCAATTCTGCGAAGGGTTACGTTCAAAGCTACAATTTGAATGCTTCCGTTTACACGGACGTCTTCGTAGACACCTGGTGTTGTAATTCTCCAGTTTGTGTTTTTGGTAGTTTTTGGCACCCATCCACTGGGAACACCAGTACATGCTGGATTTGCTTGGCCAGTACATGAAGGTGTCGGAGTAGAACTTGGCGTAGGAGTTGGTGTAGGAGATGAACTAGGAGTGGGTGTTGGAATGGAAAGTATTCTACCGCCTTCATCAGCGACTCTTCCGCATGATCTAGCCCAACTTCTATCTGCACTAGACAGATTTCCCTTTAGTGCTGCATCACAAATTGCTCGCATCCTTGCAGCATCATCTGGTGTTGTACTGACAGCGGCGTAGGCCAACCCCGCACTTGCTATTAATAGCCCAATTGTGACGGGTGCAATTCTGGATATAAAGCCTCGACTATTTTTTGATCTAAGACTTCTAATATTCCAGACTCTTTTGGCTCGATGCTTTCCACTCACAACCTTCTCCAATCAAGAATGGTTAGTTATATTCGGAGTTCGCGTGTTTAGCGAACCTCGTGTTCGACATCGCATCCTTAATTTCTTCGTCAGTTGCAGTTCTCAATATTATATCGAATATACAAAGTACCTTGCAGGCGGGACAAGAAAAGAAATCTCCAGGTTCTGGATTATTCTTTCCAGTTACCTTATCATATGTTGAGAACGTCCTGCCACAAGATGGGCAGACTACTGGAACCAAGTTCATTATGCCAACCTAATCGTACTCCGTAGTTTCTCTATCATATCATCAGACCATGTTTTATTAGTTTTTGATAGGTGTGTAAATAGTACTCTTAATGCATCCATCCCGTGTGGAATACCCTTTACATACATATCAAGTGCTTTAAGTTTTACATCTGTCCAAAATGCCTTACCGTCTGACGGATTTATTTTGTGAGTTGTCACTTGGTTCTGTTGGCCCCACAAGCATACCACACCGATAAACTCAACACCAGTGTATACTACACCAGAGTGACCTTGGCGATGGAGGAATGCTTCGTAAATGATCGAGGTAGGTTTGATCTCGCAAAGGTGATCATAAAGCACTTCGTGCGGATGTGGATAATCGGTCAGATTTATTTGATAGGCCCGAAACTTGTGATTAGACATTATTGCAAAGCCAGTTGTAGATCCAGGATCAATTGCTATTATACCCACAGGACGTCCTGCCATCCTTGGGTTCTAGCCCACGCGTTTACTCTTTCTACACATTCGTCACAACCGCAAATCTCGGCCAGCGGTATCTCATTGTGACACCCAAAGCAGTGATGAGTATCACCTTCGCGTATTAAGCAGCACTTACAGTTTGTGCAAAGTACATAAAGTGTTGCTTGAATTGGAACTGTCATTATTACTCCACTAAGCTAGGATCGCCTTTTTTACCTGAAATTCCAGTTGCTCCTACTACTGACATAAGAAGCGACGTTACGGATGCGCCTACTGCGATCGGAAGCTTGTCTCCCCAGTTTGTACTAACAACATTGAATGCGTCAGCACCAGTTAGCGTTAGTAAAGAAGTTGCAAATGCACGTATTAGACGTTCAAGTGCTTGCTTCCAGAATTCCCACGTAAACATAAAGTTTTTCCTTCTTACTACTGGTAGAGGTTGAACATCAGATTTTATCAGTTTACTGATGGCTTGTATGCGAACGATTTGGCTATTTAATTCTGTTGCGTTTGGATGATTGCGCCAAGTCTCATAGTATATAAATGTGTTGTTATCAGCGTTGACACCCCAAAGCTTATGCGGTTCAGAAACGTATCTTGCATCATTGCCATTTGGATTAAGTCCGCTAATATTGCACCAGTGTACGAAATGTCGATAATTCTCAGCTAATACATATATCATATCTTAAATATTCTGTTTAACCATGCAAGTGCGTGTTTGATTTGGGTAAAGGTTGATGCTGCTTCTATGTGTGAAGCCATTTTACAAACCGAGAATCCATTGATTATCATTATGGATTCTGTACCAATTTTTCCTCTATGCCAACAAAATACGCATTTCATCCTACGTTCCTTACATTCATATGTTCTCTCATATTTGGTTTTGGTGGGTCTAGAGAATCTGCTATTGCTCGTAGCATTCCAGCTATTACTATGCGATTATCAGACTGAGCTTCGTGTCTCGTTTCCCACGTTTCCGTATCATCATCGCTAACTGATTCTTGTATCACTACTTTAATCATCATTCAACTTCCAATTCATAACTACGCACTCTAACGCCAAGCGTAGATGTGTAAGGATATAATGTCCTTGGAAAGTATATCGCTGGCTTAATATGCACTGTAAGAACTGCGTCTTCAGATACCAGTTCTAATTTTGGTGGGTGGTTCCTAACAAATCTTCTAAACCACCACGAGTCCTTATAGTGGTCCTTGAACATATCCCACCATGTGCAATGTTTTGTATACGTTATAGTTTTCGTAGACGATATTGATCTTTCTTCTAACTTATCAGCCAGTACCTTACATTCTATTCTAAAGACCATTCCTCTGATTATATCAGTTATTACATCAACTTCAAACTTAGGGCTTAGATGACGTAGTTCTTCGTGACTAAGAAGAAACTGATAAGCTATTTTCTGCCAAGTTAATATTCTATCCCCATTGCTGATTACCATGAATGTTCCAGCTTCTGAATCACATGTTTAACTCTAAGATTACCATGCCTGTATTCTGGTCCGCCACCGTTTGTTACCTTGAACCAACCACTTCCATCTTCGTCATCAATATAGAATGTTTGTCCGTTGTATATTACTTCAACTGCAAATCTTTCTTTTCCAATTAGATCGCGTGCCCAATAGCTTGGGAATTCTGGAGCATCATCTACTATAACTAGAACTCTAGTTGCACTACAGGGCTCGTAATTCCACTCAGTCTTCATGGGTTAGTACCTATCAACGTGTGACCCAACTGATGATGGCTACAATTATAGCGGCACCGGCTATTAGGTAACTTAAGAATGAGTTTAAACCTCCTGAACGTCCTTCGGTCTTATCAACTCTTGTTGCAAGTTCTTGTACTCTATCAGTTACAGATTTTAATTGGGCATCGAACTCAGTTCTAGAAATAAACGTTGCGGCCTGATCTGATAGGGTCTGACGGAATTCGTTTACTCCTTCAAAACGTCGCTCATTAGCAGTTTCTGCCTTGCTAACTGCTTTTTCTGCTGCTAGAAGCGCGGCTGCTATCGCACTTGACTGAGCTTCAAAACGTTGCTGATCACGTAAATCCTTATCCGCTAATCTTATATCAAAATGTTCACCCAAAGTCTCTACAGTCCAGCCCTCTACACTTACCATATATCACCTACAATTCACTCAGTTCATAGATTGATCCTACTATCTGGATCATCCCATTGTAGGACATTACGGTTGTGGAATGCTACCAAGCAGTTGACTAGCCATTCCAGTGCATCTTGATCAGGGCATGTAGCTACGTGAGTACGATGCCCAATATAATCTTGAGTCCATAATTCTAGATCTCTGATCCTGAAGCACATGAACGGTGTCATTTACAGCTCACTCTCATCCTCGTTTTTATCAATTGGTATATCTTTCAGTAGAAGGAATATTGCAGCGAATGATAAAACCGTGTTCCATACTATTAGAAAAATTATCACTTATAACTCACTCCAACGTGTTCCGAACTTAACATCCACAGCGAATGGGACGTAGTTAGTAAATGCTAATCCTGCATCCACCATGGTTTTAGTAGCAATTGCAGCCACTTCATCTCTGTCTTTGGTTTTGCATTCAAGGTAGAGTGCGTCGTGGACGGTGAGTCTAATTGTTGCCAAGTCGTGTATTTCTTTCTGCAATTTGATAAGTGCCGTGACGCAAATATCCGAGGCAATCGATTGTGGCAAAAATGACAGAGCTTCATTTATGACATCCGATTTATTCTCATTAGTTATGAGCCAGAACGATCTCTTCCTACCAAACGGAGTAATGAGATCTTCGCCCGATAAAACCTTGTGGGTGATCGATGCCTGCCACGCGACTGTCGCAGGTATGAGTGCCTTAAAGTTCTTAAGAAGTTCACGTCCTTCTTTCTCCGACATCTTCAGTTCTTGAGCAATGGCAACAGGACCACGACCATATGCAAGTCCATAAAATACGGACTTTATCTTAACACGTTCTTCGTTGCCATGATTTCCAACACCCCATAGTTGGTCACACATGTCGCCGAAAATATCTTTGGTTGGATCACGGAACAGTCCGGCTAAGTATTCGTCTTGTGCGAGTGTGGCAATAACACGACCCTCTGCCTGTTTGTAGTCGGCCTGTATAAATACACTGTCGGACCCTTCAACCACAAATTGTTTTTTGATACGTTTGTCACGAGAAATATTTTGTAGATTAGGGTTTTTCGACGCGAGTCTGCCCGACGTTGTGCCATGCAGGCTGTATGTTGTGTAGACTTTGCCATCGTATACTCTCTTGGCTAGACCTTTAACATATGTACCGTACAGCTTTGCCCGCTTCCTGTGGAGCAGTAGCTTCTCAATAAAGAGAGCTGGCTTGCCTTTGATGTGTGGAAGCATAGCTGCTAGTACATCTGCTTCGGTAGATGTAACGATCACATCATTTTCTTCAAAGTATCTTTGTATTTGTTGAACAGATCTTGGATTTATAGTTCTGTCAGCAATATCATTTATTTCAAGTTCAAGTTGATAAAGTTCCTTGGTAAATTCCTCTGTGAGATGACCATTGTATTCTGTATCAAAGTGTATACCAGCATGTTCCAACCATTTAAGTGCATTCGCTGCTTTAATTAAGAAACGATGTACGCCTTTCTCACGATCAGACATGACTGATTCAAAGTATTCATAGAGATCCCATGTGCAAGCGACATCAAATGCATTATATTTGTAGAGTACATTACGCGGTATGTCAGCATAGTTGCCGCCTCGCGGTACATACTTTCTGATCTCTTCTTCGTAATCCGGTGCACCAAGTTTTTCAATAGCCAGCTTTTTAAGCCCATGGTGACCTGGTCTCTCGTCCATAGAATATGACATGAGCATTGTATCGCCATATAACTCAAGCGGGCCAACTACAGGGTATAGTCCACCCAAGTCAAATTTTCCATTATGTGCAACGAGTCTTTTTGATCTGAGCAGGCGTCCCAAGTCATTGCGTATTTCTGTTCTCTCAAGTTCACTTCCACCCAGAACCACTGCCCTTCCCTTTGCATAAGCAATTCCCAGGCATAGTAGATCATAGTTCTCTGGGTGGACAACAGTGGTATCCTTGTCAATGCCCGTCTCAATATCGATAACGAGGTGGTTTTGTACTCCGTGTAATCTTCTGATTGCCTCTCTAATGTCACTTCCATTTGTAAAGACTCTGTAGTTAGGCTCAGGCCAAGTAACATTTGTCCAACCATTCAGTTTTGCGACATCGGAAACAAATGACGGGAAATTATCTGGACTTCTTAAGCAATAGGCAGGATGCCAAGTTGCTATAACTTCTTTAGATCTATCTTCTATGTAAGGTTTTGGTCCACCAATTCTTAAATTAGTAATTGTTTTCTTAGTTTCAATTAGATTTGTGGCTGCCGTACCACCAACAGCCAGAATTTTAGTGATCCCCCCGGCTGCAAGCTCAGCGTCCAAGCGAGGCTTGCACGCAGCGATCGCAGCCTTCGGTGGGTCGTCGTTATTCTCAGGTCTGCACAGACAAACGTTTGTTATCATAACGTCTTGTCTTTGTATACCGTGGTAATCTAGAACTTGATCTAACAGTTTACCTGATGGACCAGTAAACGGTATACCATTCTCTGCTTCGTAGGCACCCGGAGCTTCACCGACAACGGCAATATGTGATCTCGGTGTTAAGTTTTGCGTAGGAACGAACGGATCATCAATGAACGGACATTCTTCGCAAATAGCTAATGGGTGCTTCCTCATTAGACTACCTCAGCAGTATGAGAGAAATAAGCGAGATGACAGATAACCTTGATATCATATTTCTATTTGTTGATAGGAACGTTGCAAATCTGCTGTATCCGACATACACATATCCTGCAAGTGCAATTAACAGCAGAATTACTCTTATAGAATTTGGCTTCATCAAGAACGTAATTATGGGTCCTGACTTGCGATGTCTTGGAGGATACAGGTACCTATCCATTAATCCAATATCTCGTGGTATATGAACTCCACCAACTGCGTTCATATAAAGATGATTAGCCATTTTATCATTCCTCTACGAATTCTGCTGCTTCTGAGTATAGATATCCATTGTCTGTTTCTATATCACATCCCACCCAAGCTATAGCACTATTGCTCCCATATACAGACAATGTTTCGTTAGCTATTGCCTTGCATAGTTTGCTGGCACCATCGTTATCGGCCGTACTATGTTTATTAGTAACAGCACGTACAAAGTTTTTTAGCTGTATTATGTTTAATTTCATATCATCTGAGCTTGGACCATACAATCTTACAACAACTGTACAATCAGCCCTTCTATCTCTAACGCCTATATAGGCCATTGCTTTCTCCGTTAAAGTTGCACAAAGTATCTAGGTTCACCTCTGGCAGATACCTTCCTGACAAGTCTCCTTTGTTCCATTGTCGAGAATAGTAACTCAGCCCTTTTTGCAGTTAGTTTGTATATTGACATAATTCTTGATCTTGGAATTCCAAGGTCTCCTGCGTTGGTTATTGTCTTAACAATTGCTTCTATTGTACGCTCATCATTACTTAAGCCAATACCATTTACAATTTCGCTTGCATATACATGCCACGACTTGCAGTAGTAAAGTGCGTGTAGTAAATCTTCAAGCTCAACTGTAACGTCGCCTGCTCTACTTCTAGATGCAGCTATGAGCATTGCCGCCTTTAATGTTGATTTAGCTAATCTATCATAGACAGGTGTTAAGTGATTCAAACCACTGTCTAGTGCTGCCTTTGTCATAGTATTTTCGAATTCATTATATCTTAACCAGGCGGCCTTTGTAAGATAAGCCTCAAAAGTTGGAGGAACTGTGCCTACGCCTCTTACAACTCTTGGCATATTGTAGTGATCATAAAGTACGGCCATCTCATTTTTGATCATTTCACGTTCTTCACTATTGACATCCACAGGAGGGCCAACCGGACGAATCCTAGAAGGATCCGGCTCTGCTGTTATGAGAATAAACCTTGGTATAAATCCACTACTTACATGTTCTTCAGTTAATAGGAACTGAGTCTTAGTTTTAACACCGCCTACGAACATAATAAATATTGGATAGTCTACCCTGATTTCTTCCCGTCTGAGCAAACGCTTTATAGACTTACCATCGTATAGCTTTGTGAACATTTCAGACATGCCAGCCATATAATCTTTGGATGACATTACCTCTAGGAGCCCAGTAAATTCGTCACGATAATAAATCGAAGAACGCTTTGGTCTTTTGCTTAATGCTGTTGTTATACCTTCTACGGACCCATCAGTTGCTAGAATTGCTTCGTCATCAACTTCTTTTAGCAAGTCGACAGCTAAATCCATAGCTGTTGTTTTTCTAGTTAACGTTGTGTCTGCAAGTATCATGAACCATATGTTTGGAATTATGTTGCCAAATGACGTTTGCAGTTTATAGTTATTGGAGAGTATAGAGCTTAGTATTACAAATGCCCCAGCTTGGTGATACTGAATTGCAGCATCCGTTGCCTTTGTCGCCCATTTAATATAGCGTTCGACAAATGTCTCTCGACCTTGTACTATTCTTACTTCCTCTTCAGTTATTATTTCTGGAGTTACAAATGTAGGAGTTGGTGCTAGGTTGTGTTCTTCTACATCAACTACATATGCCTTCTTTACCTCGGCCCATAGTTCACCCTCGGGCCGACCATCTCTTCTGTACTTATTGCATTGGGCACCTTTAGCAACTGAGTATGTTTCTTCAATTGTTAAGCCAGCTTCGACACAAAGTTTTTCTAGGTTCCATAGTAAGTTCGACCAATCGTCATCTGGTGCTGGCACATTTGAGTACAGACCGAAAACATTATGATTGATCTTACTACTGTATCTTTGAAGTATGTCCAATGGGTCTTCTTTTGGAAGATCTATGTCCATTGGTTTCGGATCGGATGCAAATTTTAGGTTCTGAACTTCAGGATATACGTTGAAATCAGATACTCTGAACAGAGAGGTTGTTGTGTTAACTACAACGACAACCGGCGCCGTCTGAAGGTCACCATATTTGTAGTTCGGAGTGTAAGGAATTCTTAGAAGTCTACTTCTGTTCCAACATCCGATATCAGCGCCTTGATCCTTGTGGAAGTAAGCAATTCTTCTGCTTACATCTTCTGCAATGTGAGGCGCTTGTGGTTCTTCGAATCTCCAGTACCCTTGGAATTTCCCACTCGAAGATTGTACAGTTATGCTAGGAGTAATTTGTAGTACAGTAGGTGGGCAGGTGTCCAAGTCAGCCCACGCCGTGGGGCATGAAATTACATTATTGTAGTCCCGTTTTTTAGATCCTAATAAATTTGGGCAAAAATATGCATGTAAGAGTTGTTGACAATTAGCATCTACTGACGCACACATTTCATCTAGTTGTCTTGGATATTCGAAGAAAGTCTCAGTCATCCTTAGACTGGTGTGATTCTTGTAGGCTATACATACATAGCCTTCAGCTTTCCCGAATATAAGCTTGAAAAAATCACGCCTTTGTTCCACGGTATGGTTTATTATATCGCGGAAGGAGGCGTAATTTGCCATTATATCTCCCTCCGGTTAGAGAAACCCTAGTATAACACTAGGTTATACTAGGGTTTCCTACAGATATTACGGAAGGATGGAAGTATCGCCAGTCTTCTGGGTCACCCCGGCTGGCTGATATCCCTTTACCTCAAAACGTTCTGGCATATCGCGGCCAGTGTCAGGGTCTGTGGAAGCAGGCTTCTTTTGACCACGAACTACTATGGTCTTGCCTTCTAATTCTTCAACATCAGGAACGGTTATATCGCCTGCGGTAACGTCGTAACCAAGGGCTTTCATAATTTGAGACAATGAATACAGCGCACCCTCGAACAACATAACTGTGCCGTAAATGCTACGACCAGCAAACTTGCCCTCTTGGACAACAAAGCGAAGCTTCCAGTAAGGCTTGCCAACATTCTTCTTGCCAGGCTTTACTTCTTCAACGCTTCCTTCTACTATATTGCAAAGATATTTACCGCTTGGCAGAACGTCAAGAGACGTAGATTCTGCTTCCTGTGAGGATATATTAACCTTCAGAGCCATTTAGAGATCCTTCTCTTACAGCATTCCAGATTTCAGACATTGTTGGATTTTGTAGCGTTAAGGGCAGTTTATCAGTTCTATCTTTTGCAACTGTGTCTTCCGTCTGCCCGCATAGCAATACCCTCGTATTAACCCCCTCTATATCTTTCATGTAGAGATAAGTTACAATATCGAGGAATCCAGCTACTTCGTCGGCAACCTTACCTGATAGCGATGGCTTCCTACGAGTGGCGCCCGTTTTCATGTTTTTGTCTGATTTAGAAAGTGCAGTAAAAATGGTGTTCACCGGAAGGTCTCTAAATAATCTTACAAATCTGCGTATTTGTTCGATATTGATATTCCACTCGCGAATACCAGCAACGTCCGATGGTTCTTCATTCTCTTCTATCTTAGCCTTGAGAATTTTGTCCATCGACATCTTCTGACACTCAGTGAGACTATCAATAACGATAGTACTAAAACCGTGTGAGCCAGCGTATAGTTCATTGTAAAGAGATGTCATCTCGGGCCATGATTTTACCCGAACGACTTCAACATCTGAATAGCGAGAACGTAATGAGAGTGTTCCACCCTCAACGTCGACGAATAGCACACGGCGCATTTCTGGTACTGCATCGGCTGAGCCGGCTAGTGTAGTTTTTCCGGAGCCAGATTCTCCATAAACGAGCATGTTAAAGAATGGTGCACTTTCTTTAACTCGTTTGATTTGCAGACCTGCAATGCTAGCTAGAGACACAGCAAATCCCTTTTGTCTTGTTTGTCCGGATATGTCACCATTGCCAATCATTTTCAACAGATCTGATTAGCATACCATGTGAGATCCGTATGACACAAGACTAGGCTTTATTCACACGTGTCTATGAGTGTCGACCAGTCTGGCTCAAGGTATATCATCTTTGATGGAAAATGTACTCGGGAGACAGTTGCTATCACTGTACGAGAATTGTCTTCGTCATACAGTTCGTATTCGTCACCTACCATAGGATATACAGGTTCATCTACGTCACTAAAAAATACAGATTGAGTGTTTGCAACATTATCAGAATTCCACTTAGCCCTTATCATTTCTTTGGCCTGTGCTGACAATCACATTGATTAGAGCCCATACACTTATCGTGCATTTCACCCTTACAATTACTACATACAAACCTCATGTATGACCTCGTCCTGGATAGATTATCCTTTATGGTAGATCTAACGTACTCACTTACTGTGCATTCATGCAATTTTGCAAGTGTGCGTAGATTTTCCATATCTGCATCTGTTATTCTTACAGATAAGATCACATCTCTCTTTGTCATTCTATCTCCACCGAACCATCAGGCCAGATTTTAATTATCAATTTATTGTTTGCTCTGGCATATCTAATAGTTGCCCATGTACCGGAATGTAGCTTTTCAAAGAATGTGTCTGGGATTCCTATAAGAGCATGACACTCACTAGCTATATCAGCGTTACGCTCTAAGTATTCTCTAGGCTCTCGGATTTCGTGATTGCCTATGCCGGTGAAAGCTCTCAGAGAAGCACCTATTGGTGGATGGCATATTATCTTATATCCGAATTCAGCACCTAACAAGAATGATACTTCGTCGGCACCGATACAATCGCCATGATGTAGCACAGGATTTGATGTTAACTCAGACCAAAGCCTCATCAAGGATTTTAGTGATGTATATTGGTTTTCCGTTATTGAACTTCTTCGTCCTGTTATTCCAAGATGATTCATTGTTCTAGTTCTCGTATTCTCGCTGCTAGGACAGCAGCTAAATTAGAAACTGCTTCCAATATAGAAGGTCCGCTAGCATCGTAATCTCCGTCAACAGCAGATACACACCATTTACATGTATCATCATACCAAATGTAAATCCCCTCGTGGCATACGTTAGTTTCCATTTAGCACTTCCAATGTTCTTTTAGCTTGTTCAATTGACTCTTCTATTTTAAGAATAATCAGATCAAAAGCACCATCGTCATTTTGTTCGTCGCCTATGTCTTTGAGGACATCCTCCATTGCAAGAATATAACCGTGAACGTACGCAATGGTTTCAGGATATGATTGCGGAGAGTGTTTGATAGTTTCCCACTTTGTGTGTCCACTCATGGCAAACTCCCTATTACCTTATCTATGAACTTATCTACGCGCTTGCGTTCGTTCAAATAATCTTCACGCAAGGTGCGTACGTCGGATACACCACCGTAATGCACATTCAGAGCTTCCAGCAACTCGCGAGCCAGATCGTCAGGAATTCTAATTGCCGGCTCGATATAGGTTGCTTGTGGTGCAATCTCGTATTCTACCTGTATTGGCTTGGCAACTAGTAGTCCACTATCAGTCTTCTTACCAAAAGTTAATGAGACGCTATTATAGAGTGCATTTCTATCTACATGTACTTTCCATGTCATTCTGTACTCGCAGGTTTCTCTTCGTAATAGTGGACGGGGCGCCTTTCGAATAGATTCTCAAACATGTATTCCACATCTTCACCCATGTTCGTTCCGATACATGGTTGTTGGAATAGGCATGTTGGGCAGCTAAACCTACCAGCCTGCGGGTATATGCGCGGTGCACCAACAATGTCCATACATTCATATGCTATATTTAATCCAGCATTTTTTAGTTCATTTGTGTTACGATGAATCTGGTGACGCTGTGTAAACTTAGGTCCATCTATTTTGAGCCATTCGAGGTATTCATCATAGAGTCCCATGTCGTATGCTTCGAAATCCTCAGCCTCTACGACTTCCTTGAATATCTTTACACTGCTAAGATTCTGTTTGTTAGTGCTGAACATTCTGCCCTTGTAAGCACGCTGCAATCTTTCTGGTGCTTTAGGCCATGACTTCTTGAACTCTACGTATACGAACCCAGCAATGTCAATACCCATGCTCCACAGAGCCCAGGCATACGACGTGATTTGATCATCTAACTGAAGGAACGATGCTTCCTTATCTTCGTCTAAGATTCTGCTAGTTGTCTTCCAATCCGCAATCCAGTATCTATCATGCTGATCCTTGAAAAGCGCGTCCAACCTACCGCCGTATGTTACCGGAAGACCTGGCCATTTTTCTTTATCAAGTGATACTAACATATCGAAGTTGAAGTACTTACGTACTCTATCAACCAGTTGATTTTTAAATTGGAAATCCTTGATCTTCTTTTGACATCGTTCACATTTGCAAAAAACTGGGTTCCCATTCTCGTCTTTAATGGGAACTTCAAACGCAACTTCTACCTCAACTGGCGTCCAGTCTGCATCGTACAGTGGAGCAACATCATCAAAGTAGTAGCTTAGCATATTGTTACCAAGTTCAACGCGATCTCGGTATCGAGCAGTAGTCTCCCAGCTTGGATCACCATTAAGTCTCTTGTATTCTTTAAACTGTGCATCACAAGAATGCTTAAAAGCAACCATGGCTAGTTGTCGTGCAGTTTCCTTGTCATGCCATGTCTCCGGTTGGTAGTAATATTCCATAGCCTTATGGAATGCTACACCAAACTCAAGAGGTTCTGGCGTTACCAGAGGATAGAACATTCTGCGATAAGTCCAGTCCCAACGGCGCCGGCAAGACCGGAACGCACGCCTCTCTGACGTGTGTACAGAATGAACTAACTTGTTATCGATGTACCACTGAGTGTCCATGCTCATTCAATATACCATTCAATCTTGAGGTTACTGAACCAAGTTCCCACTGTGCCTTATTCTTTGCTTTCATATTGTGGTTCAACAGACTTAGTAGGTGAGTGCAAAGTGAAAATAGTTCGTCCGCTTCCTTGTTAAGTCTAACAATTTCTGATTGATAATCCATCTCATTCTCGGCATTCATTTTGAATCTTCCTTATTACTTATAAAATCAACAGTACATCCGATGGCTTCTGCCAACCTGTCCTTTATTTCTTTGTACTTAGGTAAATATCCAATTCCGTATTCCGACGCCAACTTGTCAAATTCTCTAAATATACCAATGATATCATTGATTACGTCTAGGCTATCTGATCCCTCTACATACAAAAATATTTGATCTGCTAAAGGACTATACCTGACATTTGTTATTGGCATTATTAGTGTTGTATCTGATACCTTTACAACAACCTCATTATTCCTGCGCTTGCTTAATAATTCTACTAACTTATCTCTCCTCATCGGCTTCCACTATCTCCCAATTGTCAATCCTAGATACATATGTATCAGCCAACTCATAGAGTTCTACATCGCCATTTTCCACATCACACTTATCAATTTCAAGAGCTTCTTCAAGTGAATGAATATTGGATGTAGAATACATATCAGAACTGAGGTTTGGTACATATTCCCAAACCTCAGTTCGTGTTAATCTAATCTTTCTTCCCACCAAAGTCATCCAAATCTCTGAGTCTTGCTGGACCCTTACATGTAGAGTTCTTATCATCATAGCGACGTATGATTAGACATACCGAACAATGTTTATGCTTTATTACTGCGTTTGGTTCTGCCCATTCATGTCTAGTCATCTTCATCATCGTCTTCGTCGATTGTAATAAGCTCATCACTATCGTCGTCGCCAATAAGCTTCTTGATCCAGGACCACTTTTGTAGTAGTCTCTTGGCTCGCTTAATGTCTACAGTGTGACGCGATCGGATGTCGATAACCTGCACAGCATTAGGCTGCCCGATCCTGTGGAGTCGGTCCTCGGCCTGAACATTAATCGATGGGGACCAGCCACGGTCGGTAAAAATCACAATTGAGGCTGCCGTCAAAGTAATACCTACACCACCAGCAGCTATAGTTCCCGCAAATACTTGAAGTTTGCCAGCTTGGAAATCATCTACTATTTTCTCGCGGTCCTTAGCGCTGGTGTCTCCAGTATAGATACCGTGAGAAATCTTAGCTTTTTCCAATCTCTTTGCTAGCAGTTTGATCATTTGTGAGAATTGAGAAAAGACTACAATGGGTTGCCTTGTGTCTGCTATCAATTCCATCACTGCATCGAGCTTACTTGATGGTTCTGACAAATGCATCTTGCCTGTGGACTCGTCTACCTCAGCGAACGCACAGGCAAATTGTTGTAGTCTTGTAAGTTGTGCAATAACCACAGGAGCACTAATTGGTTCACGTTCGTGCTCACCTACCCATGCAAGCATTTGCTTGCGCATAGATTCGTATGCGCGTTCTTGCATTGGGCTCATGTCCACATCTATAGTAGTATAATACTTATCTGGAAGATCTGGTAATACGTCTTCTTTTTTCCTACGAATGTAGAATCCATCCATCTGTTTATGAAGTTCATCTACATAAGCAATTCCTACTACCTGTCTATATCCATTGTAAGTATTGAATACGATGTGTCTATTGAAATAGGTCCAGTATGAGGACCAGAATTTTGGATACAACCAATTTAATATGCTCCACAGGTCATCTGGCTTATCGAATGCTGGAGTGCCAGACAGACCAGTGCGATTATCACCCTGTATCTTCTTCAGAGCAACAGTTTGTTTCGATTTCCTATTCTGAATGGAATGTATCTCGTCACCGATTATGTGAAACCATCTTCTTTTTGCTAGTTCAGGCATGAGCCTAAGTGCTGGCCAGTGGCAAATAAACACATCACCATCACCGGACAATACAGCATCTATGAATGGCTGTCTCTTTTTGTTGTCAATTGCTACTATATTGAGAGATGGAGCCATAGCTTCCCAGTGATTTTTCCAGGATGGAACAACTGCCAATGGTGCTACTACCAATGTTTTGAGAATTTCTGTTTCTGGAAGAGTGGCACGTCGGTGCAAGTCTAATGATATTGCTTGTACGGTTTTACCCAATCCCATATCATCGCCAAGCAAGATACATCTTACGTTTCGAAAGTTTTCTACAGTATATCGTTGAAATGGGTACAATTCCAGCATTCTTTTCACCTCCTTACTTAGTATTCGTCATCTAGAAAACTTGGTGACCAGTGTGCGGTGCCACCAGAATCATCTTTTATTTCAAATAATCCCATAGCTGACAAAGCACGCCCACGATGCCATTCGTATTTTATACCGTCAACTTCTAACTTTATGCTATGTATGTTATCGTCAGCTATTGTTATAGCCATGCCGTCTTTTGTTACTCTTTCTGTGACGCTCAGTGTGTTTCACCTCCTACCTAATCATCTTCTAGTAGATCTTGGCTCCATAACGTAGTTGCTTCAAAGTCATCTCTTATCTGAAAGAATCCAAGTGGAATGCTATCATTGATTGCATCATATGTTGATGTTACACCGTCAACTACTATTTCCATTCTTATAATAGTATCGTTCCATGCTTCAATTTTCATTCCATCTTTTACGTAAGTGCTGATCTCCATAACTTAGC
>Ga0134127_10000346_pt1 | contig 47066 bp, 57 predicted proteins | sample KB31753_FD_96459 | JGI IMG/M metagenome (GOLD analysis project Ga0134127, IMG submission 96459) | Terrestrial soil microbial communities with excess Nitrogen fertilizer from Kellogg Biological Station, Michigan, USA - KB3-175-3 | ecosystem: Environmental > Terrestrial > Soil > Unclassified ...
ACGCGCGTGCGCAAGCTCACCGGATGGGAGAGATCCATTCTGCACATCACGCGAGCGCTGCTCAAAAACCCACACCTAGGTCATCTGCCTGGAATCCAGACGAAGCCCAGCGCCACGCACTGGCTGGAGCGCAAGCCGTGACACTGCCCACCTTCCAAGGCGTCTCCGTCGGCCGCATGGAGAACCTCGACACCGGCCTCGTGCTCGGCGCCGACCGCTTCAACTTCATTCTGCCGACGAAGCGCGGCCTCGAGACCACGCGCCGCGAGCTCCTTCCGGAGGCCGTGACCGTGGTCGTCAACGGCGCGATCCACTGGTGCAAGGGCAACCGGGCCGACGTGTGGGCCACGGATGGGGTCTGGCGCCAGGTCGCGAAGTTCCCGCCGGGCCTCAACGTGTGGGGCCTGCCGGTGAGTGAGCCGGCCTTCCGTCAGGCGGGCGTCCCCTTCGTCGCGCTCAAGCCCAACGCCATCATGGGGCCCTTCGGGGTCCCGCGTGAGGCCGACGCCTTCTTCCTGGCCATGGACCTCGCCTGCGACCAGCTCCACGCGAAGCGGGTGCGCGTCTTCGGGGCCAAGGACTGGAACCGCCAGGACGTGCGCTGGAAGCGCTGGGCGCTCGCCCGGTGCATGCGGGTGGCCGGCGAACAGGGGATTGAGATCGAGCGCGTCCGGTAGCAGGATGGCGGCTCAGCCACGGCCCCGTCCACGGAGTGCCCGATGCTTCCTTCTTGGGTTCCTCGCCCTTCCAAGGTCCACAACCTTCCCCACATGAAGATCCCGAAGAGTGCGCAAGGTTCGAGCTACCGCCAGAACGCCGGAGGCGTGCCGTCGCGCGTCGAAGGGGGCACGATGAAGTCGGGGGGCTTCAAGGGCGGGGGCCGCGGGAGCGGCAGCAAGGGCAAGATCGGACCCGGTGACGGCCCGCAGGGCAACCACCCGAAGGGCACGCGGCGCTCGGGCAAGAACGGCCCGGGTCAGAAGCACATGGGCTTCCGCGAGCCGCGGTAGAGGGCCGCCATGCACGAGAGCAACAAGGGCGGGGCGCGCTACGTGCGCCAGAAGCGGTACGGGGCTGCGAACCAGCTCAAGTACGAGGCGACCGAGAAGCACGAGCGCGACTCGATGCGCGAGCGGATGGCCTCGATCAAGCGCGAGGAGAAGGCTCGAGCCGCGCAAGCCCAGCGCCGGCAGATCGGGCGCAGTCAGCGCGGGATGAACGCCGGCACGGTCGGGCGCTCGAGGTTCTAGGCCGTGCCCGCCGCGTTCAAGCGTTGCGTGAACAAGGTCCGTTCAAGCGGCCGCGTGCGGAACCCGTACGCCGTCTGCACGGCCGCCGACGCCGGCGGGATAAAGGCCTACCGGAAGCGCGAAGCGAAGGCCCGCCGCAAGGGCTAGCCCCATGCTGAAGGCCGCCCGTCGAGCCGCCGACTTCCTCCAGGAGGAGATCCGCCCCGCCGAGGAGTGGATCGCGGGCTTCTTCACTAACTGGGACCAGCGGATGACCCAGTACACGGGCCCTGGCTGGCGCGGGGACCGCACGCTCACCGACGAGGACGACTACCACCCCGAGAACTTCGCGTACGAGTGGATGAGCCTGCGCGCCTCCCAGCTCGTCCTCGGCAACCCTCGCGTGCGCGTCACGAGCTCGCGCAGCGGCCCGGCGCGCGAGATCGCGAAGGCCCACCAACTCGCCGAGAACCGCTGGATCCGCGACACGAAGATGCGGGCCCTGAACGAGAAGCTCGTCGCCGACTACGGCCAGCACCGCGCCGTGTGCCTCGTCATCCCCAACCAGGACGACGACTACAGCGACAAGGACGACCCGAAGGGCTGGCCGGCGGCGAAGCGCGTGTCCCCGCGGCGCTCCTACGTGTACGACGTGCACGCGATCGAGAAGGAGGACGAGCTCTGGCGCGGGCACAAGACCATCCACCAGAAGCACGAGCTCCTCGAGCGCGCCGACGAGAATCCGGACGAGCACTGGGATCGCGAGGGGATCGAGGAGCTAACCGAGGAGTACGGCGTCGAGGAGATGCGCGGCAAGGGCCGCGACCAGGCCGTGCACCGCCACGAGATCGTGCTCTACAACATTTGGGTCCGCGACTACAAGCCGACCAAGGCCGACCGCAAGCGCCACGGAGACCAGGCCTGGGATCGGCAGCTCCGCTACGGGGCCTGGCTCACGCTCGGGCTCGTCGAGGGCACGAAGAAGAGCGGATGGGTTCGCCACCCCTACCCTTACTGGGGCCACGAGGGCGGGCCGTACGTCGTGATCGACGGTCACACGATCCCCGACGAGTCGGTGGGTCTCGCCCCGATCCCGGCGCTGTCGGAGGAGTCGCGCGAGCTCAACCTGCACGCTCGCGCCATCTCCGAGGCCATGGCGAACTTTAAGCAGGGCGTCATGGTCGACGGCTCGGACCCCGAGTTCGAGGAGAAGATCAAGGGCTTCGAGAGTCACTGGATCGTCGGCCTCGACGGCCTCGACGACATCGACAAGAAGGTGAAGGAGATCAAGCTCGCCGGCGCCACGCCTGAGCACTTCCAGCACATCGAGGTGTGCCGCGACCGTGTCCGGCGCAAGGGCGGGATCACCGACGTCGAGCGCGGCGCGACCGAGCGCGGCGTCACCGCGACGGCCGACCAGCTCGCGAGCGAGGCCTCGGCGACGAAGGTCGGCTTCGACGCCGTGAAGTTCATCGAGGGCATCCGCGAGATCCTCGAGCGCGTGAGCATCTATCTCGCCTTCGACGAGACCGTGACGCGCCTCGGGCCCGAGGCTATGCGGCTCATGCGCGACCCCGAGACCGGGGAGAGCGTCGAGAAGATCGTCGGGCCCGACCCGGTGTACCGCGGGGGCATCTCGAGCAAGGAGGAAGCGGAATGGTTCCGCTCGCTCTCGCTCGAGATCGAGCCGTTCTCGATGGGCTCGACGAGCGAGGCGCTCGAGCAGCAGCGGCTCCTGCAGCTCATCAACACGATCGCGGTCCTGCTCCCGATGATGGCGCAGTACCCGTTCGTCCTGTGGGACGAGCTGATCGAGACCATCGGCGAGATGATGAACATCCCGAACCTCTCGGACTACTTCGACCCGGAGGCCCTGAGCCAGTTCCAAGCGCTCATGCTGCAGGGTCAGGCGATCGAGGCGAAGCAGGGCATGGGCGTGCCGCAGGCGCGTCTCTCGCAGGACGTCTCGCGGCTCCTGACCAACCGCCAGGAGCTCCCGAAGGCCGGCAACATGCTGGGCGCGCTGCTCGCGGGCGCGCGCGCGGCCAAGGTGGCGTAGGTGTTCGGCCTCGGGCTCTTCCATGCCGTGTGCACCGGCCTCGCGCGCGCACTGAGCCGCGACATCGTGCCGGCGCCGCCCTACGTGCCGGCGGAGGTGCGCGAGGACCTCGACCGCGACCCCGACCTCCAGGAGCTCACGGCCGAGGAAGAGCTCGCCGCGGAGCAGTGTGAGCGCGAGTGGGACTACGCCGGGAACGCCAAGCGCTTCCAAGAGCACTACGCCATGTCGGAGGTGCCCGAGCACCTGCAGGCCGAGCTCGAGCCGAAGATCGCGGCCGCGGACGCGAAAGCCAACGAGGCCTTCTTCGCGTTGCGCCGCGCCGAGCGTGAGCGCCACCGCGAGGTGATGCGCAAGGCGTTCCCGCCGGGCGGTGCCTCGTGACCAAGCTGCTCCGATGGACGGACGAGGACCCGCGAGTCGTGCTCCTGGGCCGGGTAGAGTTGGACGCGCAGAAGCACGAGATGATCCCTGTCCGCATGCTTGACGGTCCAGGTGTCGGCCTCTTCAACTGGTCCGCGCAGGCAGGCGAGGACCTCCGGCGTGGCGACCTCGTCGTGCTGCGCGGGCCGTACTGGGTGCGAGCATGAGCGGCCCCAACGTCCCCGACGGCATCGGCGACCTCCCGCAGGGCGACGTGGCCGACTTGGTCGATACCATCACGGGCATCTGCAACGAGTCCGCCCTGACCCGGGCCGAGATCCTTGGCGCGCTCGAGACGACGAAGCTCAGGCTCTGGTGGACGTGGCAACGCGAGCACGAGGACTTCCAGAGCCCGAGATGAGCGAGCGTCTCTACGTCTACCGCCCGCGCGGCGCTCCGGTCGAGGACGACCGCACCCTGCACCGCTGGTTCCCGACCGAGGGCGCGCCCGCGATGGTGCTCGGCGAGGACGGCGGGCCATGGGACCTCGTCCCCGCGCGCCCGCGCGACACGAAGACGCCAACGAAGTGCATCCGCGAGTCGATCAAGTCGATCCAGGCGCCACGTTGGTGGCCATACGCGCGCCGCCACGACAAGGACGGGGCGTGCATCTTCGAGAACGAGACCGAGTACAAGGAGGCGATCAAGCGCGCGGCGGACGCGGGGGAGCCGGTGGCGTGGGACAACTAGGCCTGCGCGCCATGCTCCCGAAGCTCCCGACGTGCCCTCGCTGCGGCACCCCGAAGGGAGACGGCGAGTGCTTCCCGCCCGACTTCCGCCTCCCGCTGGAGAGCGATCCCGAGGACTGCTAGGCTCGCGCCCCTCCCCCATGCCCCAGGAGGGGCTTCTCTCCCATGAAGAAAGCCACGAAGCCGAAGGACCTCACGAAGCTGAAGCGCGCGCAGGACAGCGAGCGCCGCACGCGCGAGGCCATCCGGATGGTGTTCAACGCGGCCGGTGTCGGCGCCGAGTACCGCGAGACCGAGCCGCCCCACGTCGCCATCGAGGGCGTGCTCGTCCCGCGCGTGCGCTTCCTCGTCGAGGAGCTCAAGAAGTCGGGGTCGCGCCTGTGAAGATCCACCCCACCGGCTCGCGCGTGCTCGTGCGGATCCTCTCGCACGAGTTCCAGTCCATCGGCGGGATCATCATGCCCGGCTCGGCCATCCCCGGCTCGCCGGAGACTGGCCACGGCGAAGGCGGACCAGGCACGCCGACGATCAAGGTCGTCGAGATCCTGAGGGTCGGCCAGGGGAAGCTCAACCCGGCCACTGGCACCTTCATGGGCTCCAACTGGAAGCCGGGCGAGAAGGCGCTGATGCGCCACGGCATCTCGGCCGTCGTGCACATCGACTACGTCCCCGGCCGCTCCAACGAGGCGATGGTGCAGGAGGACACCCTCGTCGCGCGCGTCGAGTTCGACGCCGACGAGCAGCAGCCGCAAGAAGCACCGCCAGCCGCCGGCAGGAAGCCGGAGCTCGTGCGGTAGATCCAGCTCCCTCTAGAACAAGGACTCCCATGCCCAAGAAAGCGAGTCGACCGCCCGAACCGGACGGCGACGAATACCCGGACTACAACGTCGAGCCCAACGGCGACGGCACGCGCCACCGCAACCGCTACGAGGTCACGCTCGATCGGCTCGCGGCGATGTCCACGGCCGAACTGAAGACCCTCGGGATGAAGCTGCGGGAGCACGAGGCCGGCGAGCACATGTGGAAGATGCTCTCGTCGGGGTACAGGGTGCAGCAGGGCACGTTCATCGAGGGCACGTGAGCGCGCAGCCCCCGACCAAGCACCCGCGCGGGGACACGGCGGTCAACCGCCTCGCGCAGGCCGGCCACCCCTCGGTGCTCTTCAACGGGAAGCGGTACGCGCTCTCACGCGAGCACGTCTACGGCACGAAGTACGACCGGAAGACCGGCGAGCGCCGCATCGTGATCCTGATCCAGTAACGGCCCCGGCGCCCGGACTGTGCCGGAAGAGGCCCTCCGCGTCTGCGAGCGCGGGGGGCCTTCTTGCTTCCAGGACCGGCCAGCGCTACACCGTGGCGGCCATGCCCAAGCTCCGCAACCGCCCTTCGGCCTCTCCCCGTGCCATCGACGACGCCGTGACCGAGCTCGGCAGCCTTGCCGACCAGGACCGCGGGATCCCCCGCGACCGCATCCCGCGCTCGAGCGAGGAGGCCGAGGAAGCCGCCCTCCCGGCCCAGCGAGCGGTGTACGAGAAGATCATGGGCAAGGCGCCCAAGCGCCGCGCGGCGAGCCAGCGCGACGAGCGCGGGCGCCTGGACGAGGAGGAAGAGGTCGACGAGGACGAGGAGCTCGAGGCTCCCGCCAAGAAGCACAACGCCCGCGCCAAGGACGACGACGAGGACGAAGACCTCGACGACGACCGGGACGCGGACGATGACGACGACGAGGGGGGCACCTCCCGCGTCTCGAAGAAGAAGCTCGACGGCGCGCTGAACGCGCTCCGCCGGGCGAAGGTTCCCAAGAAGGTGTGGGACAAGCTGGACGACGAGGATGTCGTGGAGCTCGCCGGTTCCTTGGCGGGCTACCAGTCCCATGCCGATCGTGCGTTGCAATCGAAGGACGAGACGATCCGCGCCTTGACCGCAGCGATTGCGGGCAAGGGCGGGCAGGCGAAGGCAGGCGGCGAGAGCGTCGGGGCAGAGACTCCCCCCGACGAAGACCTCGGCCGCGCTGCAGAAGGACTCGCCCGCGCGCTCGGTGTCGAGAACGATGCGACCACGAAGAAGGCCCTGGAGGACTACGCGCGCGCCATGCGCCCGAATGGTGGACGATCCACGAAGGCAGAAGCCGACCGGATCGAAAGCCTACAGGCCACGGTTCGCGACCTGATCCTCGACCAGGGCGTGCGACGTGTTCGGAGGAACTACTCCGAGCACCTGTCCGATCCGGAAGGTGTGCGAGCCCTGAAGAAACGCGCCATCGCCCTCTCGGCCGACGACGGCTACGAAGGCGACGTCCCGCGGCTCTTCAAGGACGCGGCCCGCTCCCTGTGGGGCGAGCCGACGCGCACCGAACGGGACGGACGCGCGCGAGCCCGCAGGGGCAGCGCAACCCCGACGCAATCGCGGCGCACCGAGCGCAGCGATTCGGCCACGCCTTCGGAGGGGACCGAGGAGCATGACCGTGCGGTCTACAGCGCCATCGTCGGCAAGAGCCGGCGCTCGCTAGCCACGCGTCGGTAGCAGCCTTCCGCTACCAATTCGAACCGCAAGCCAATCCCCGAAAGGAGGACGTGGTACCGCCATGTCTTCAGGAGTCGCTCTGTCCAACTTCCTCGACTTCGTCGAGGGAACGACCTCGACGTACATCAACGGCCCCATGGGCCTGGTGCTCGAGGCCGTGAAAAACACCTATTGGTTCGGCCGCCTGATCCAGGGGCAGCGAGCCAAGAAGAAGATGATCAGCGGTGGCGCCAACATCCGCCACTCGATCGTCTTCCAGGACTCGGGTTCGCTCGAGACCTACCTGCCCGGCGCCTCGCACACGTGGCGCAACGTGCAGCGCCTGCAGCGCGTCCAGGTCGAGTGGCGCTACGCCATGGCGCACATGTCCTGGGTCGAGCAGGAGATCATCAACAACGAGATCGTGGCGTACGGAGACGACGAGGCTCGCTTCTGCGAGTTCGTGAACATCCGGAACGAGAAGGAGGCCATCTGCTGGGCCTCGATCTGGAACGGGCTCGAGAACCTGCTTTGGCAGGTGCCGTTCCCCGCTGACATGGAGAGCGCGGACGGCACCGAGCCGTTCTCCGTGCCCTTCCACATCAACGAGGACGCGAGCGGCCTGTTCGACCCGCAGACCGAAGCGGCGTTCACGACCAAGCAGGGCCTGGCGCCGGGAGCCGCAGCGCTCGCCGGTCGCTATCAGCCGCAGACCGCGACGTACACCGCCACGGGTGTCGCCGTCACGGATCGCAACATCATCGTCACCTTCGACGACATGTCGGAGCTCCTCACCTTCGAGCAGCCGCCGACCATGCGCCAGTACTGGGAAGACCCCCGGTACAACAAGCAGATGATCGTCACGACCCGCCGCGGGCGCGCGATCTACAAGAACCTGCTCCGCCAGTACAACGATCACCTCGTCTCTGGCCCGCAGGACCCGGCCTACCCCGATCCTCAGTACTACGGGATCCCGATCCAGCGCGCGAGCACCCTCGAAGGCCTCGCGCTCTACGACACGGGCTCGAACACGCTGGGCGACGAGTTCAACGCCACCAACGACGGGCCGCGCTTCTACTTCCTGAACGCCGAGTACCTGTACCCGGTGTTCCACGCTCGCCGGTACTTCCACAAGTACGAGGTGACGAAGCACCACAACGTGCCCGACACGTGGGTTCTCCCGATCGCGGTGTGGTTCAACACCATCTGCACGAGCTACCAGCGTCAAGGCATCGTCAGCCCGACGGGCTCGATCTACACGGCGTAAGCCGACAGGAGAAACCCGATGTTCTTCATCATGCCCAGTCTGTTCGGGGTGGGCTTCCAAGTCCCCGACCTCGTCGTCCCGGCGACCGTCCGCGGTGGTTCCAAGGTGCTTGGCCAGCTCGTGGCCTTCGACTTGGCCAACTCGGACGCCGCGACGACGGACAACGCCATGGACGGCGGAGACAACTCCGGCTTCGGCAACGTGATCGCCACGCGCTCGAACGCCATCGAAGAGGCCACGGGCATCTTCGGCGTCATCGAAGGTCCCGGCGAGGGCAGCCAAGCCAGCGCCGGAAACACGGTGGCCGACGACCGCCTCGCCGCTGTCCGCATGTACGGGGTCACGCGTGCCCTGGTGCTCCGAGCCTCGGGCTCGTACGCCAAGCACGACCCCCTGTACAGCGACCAGAGCGTGGCCCCGACGGCAATGACGATCGCTCCGGCGACCGTCGGCGAGGTGCACAAGCAGCTCGCGACCTGCCTCGCGGTTGTTACGACCCCGACGACGGCGACTCTCGCCTCCGTCTGGTTCTTCGGAGGACTGCCCTTCGGCATCGCCTCCAACGTGGGTACCTAACTCACTGGTGCAGGGGCTCCGGTGCCAAAACTGGCATGGGAGCGGCGCCGGGGCCCCTCACTCTTCTCGCGGTAGGCCGCCATGACGCTCAACGCGGTGTTCTTCAAGCACATCCGGCAGGTCCTCAACGAGGAGCTGACGCCCGGGATGTCGGAGGGCGAGTATCTGCGGCTCGCGGCGGACTGGTTCTCGGCCGAGCACGAGTGGCAGTTCCTGCGCCGGCCGTGCGTGCTCGACCTGCGCGGGTCGATCGAGTTCGAGGACGCGACCTACACGCACACGGGACGGATCCTGACCAAGGTCGGCGCCTTCGCGAACTACACGTACGTGGCTGGCGACGTCGCCGAGGCCACGGCCGGCACGGGCGTCGTCGCCACGCGCTACCCGATCGCGAGCAAGGCCGACTCCGACTCGATCGTCCTTGCTGGCGACGGGCTCGGCGCGGCCGCGGACGCGCAGACCGACATCGACGCGCGCCTCCCCAACACGTCGATCCAGCTCCCGAGTGACTTCATGGCCTTCGTGGGCGTGCGCCCGCTGCGCAGCATCGGCAGCGCCGTGCGGCGCCTCGAGTTCACCTCGCCCGAGGTGCTGACCGCGATGCGCTCGGGCTCGGCCGAGGTCGATAACCAGGGCGCGGGCTTCCTCGGCATCGTGACCGAGCTCGTGAACCGCGGCTCGGGCTTGACCGATCCGGTGATCGAGATCTACCCGAGCTCAGCCGAGAACGTGGCCGGAGCCTTCCGCGGCTACTATCGCGCGCGGCTCGTGATCGACCCTGCCTCGGACACGGCCGCCGTACCGCTCCCGTCCGGCCGACCGGCGCTCGAGCTCGCGCTCATCAAGGCGTGCCGCGCCTTCGCGCTGGGTCTCGAGGAGGGCGAAGAGGTCGGCAAGCCCTCGCTCGAGGAGCTCCTGCGCCAGCTCATCGCCTCGGACGTGTGGCACGCCGCGCGCAAGCAAGACGGACTCCAGCAGCCGACCATGGGCCCGCTGCGCGGAGGGGTGGGCGATCGGTACGGGCGGATGTCGAGGCGCATGCTCGACAGCCAAGTCGAGGGCCCGACCTGATGGCCGAGGACGACGAGTTCGAGCTCCCCATGCCCTTCGGCGGGGTCTCCGACGACCTCGCCTTCTCGAAGCAGAACCTGCGCACGACGCGCGAGGCCGCCAACATCCGCGGCCAGGACAAGACCGGGCGCGAGCGCATCTCGAAGCGCTCCGGCATGAGCAAGGCCAACGACGCACAGGTCGACGCGTCGAACCGCGTGCTCGAGATCGCCTCGGTGGTCTTCGACTCGCGCAACCTCACGTACAGCTTTACGCCGGGCTCGGAGAGCAAGGAGTGGGACGAGGAGAGCCCGAGCAAGCAGCCGGTTCTCATGGGGGTGACGGACCGGCAGGGGAACGTCTACGTCACCGACGGGCCGGCCTCCGTCGCGAAGCTCAACTCCGACGGCGTGGTGATGTGGCAACTCCCCCTGCCGGTCAAGGACAAGAGCCACTCGATCCGCTTCGTGCACGTGGACGACCTCTTCGACGTGTACGTCGGGGTCTCGACAGGCACGCGGCCCGAGCTCGGCCAGCTCTGGAAGCTCACGCAGCTCCCCGACGACGAGGTCGAGATCGCGTGGGAGGTGCCGACGGACGCCTTCGTCGAGGCCGTGAAGGTGTACCGCGACAAGCTCTACACCCTCCAGAACGATCCGCGCATCGGACAGGCCTACGTGCGTGTGTACTCGGCGCTCGACGCCGTGGTCCCGCGCGTGACGCAGGAATGGCGCGTGCCCTTCCCGGCCAACGACTTCGACCTGAACGAGGCCGGGGACACCTTCGTCGCGAGCGATCGGCAGTCGAGCGCGGGCGGCAAGCGCTTCAACCCGCGGTGGCCGCGCACGAGCCCCTCGGGTCTCCCGCTCTCGCCCGAGACCGTCGATTGGACCCCCTACGACCTCGAGAACTACGAGAAGCGCGTGTGGTCGTGGATCCGCGCCGGCGACATCACGCCGTACGACGTGGCCGGGCCCTTCGTCGAGGGCGCGAAGATCCTGCGCGCGCCCGACCGCTCGGGGAAGAACCGCCACCTGTACGAGCCCTCCTCGATCGGGAAGAAGCCGCCCACGCTCGCCTTCGGGGCGCTCGGGACGCGCACCGGCATCCGCTTCAATGGCGTGGACCAGGCGCTCGTCTCGCTCTCGAACTCCTCGACGAAGAAGCAGTACGCCGACCAACAGAAGACCCTGTGGCCTGCCTACGAGGGCTCGATGTTCGCCACGATCATCGTGTGCCGGCCCGAGAAGCGGACCACGGGCAACCCGTGCTTCATCATGGGGCAGGACAACCAGGCGTCCGGTGCGACCGATCACATCGTGATCGCCAACCGCTCGGACGGGAGCGCCCTGCCCGGCACCTTCGCCTCCGGCCTGATCAACCACTACGCGGCGACCGACGGCACGGGCGACGGCGGCCAGGGCACGAACGGCCACCCGCTGGAAGCCTCCTTCGACAACGACCACGATGCGGCCATCATCGTCATCCTGTGGGACGGCGGGATCGCGCCGAACGACACGACCAACATCACCCGTTCGCTCTTCCAGCTCAACGGCTCGCCGGTCGACCGCTACGAGGGCCTCGGGAACTTCACCAAGGACGCGACCATCGTCGGCTTCTGGACGAACCCCTCGAGCGGGATCGACCCGCTCTCGGGCGACATCCTCGAGATCTTCACGCTCGACCGGATCGACCGCGACGACGACTCGAGCGAGCCGAAGGTGCTCACGCACGACGAGCTCGAGAACGGCTCGGGCAACGTCGACCAGACCGCGAACGAGCTCACGAAGCTCGTCGGCTACTTCGCGCACTACTACGGCCTCGCGCACCTCCTGCCGGCCGATGGCGACGCGTTCACACACCCCTATGGACCGCAGAGCGAGACCTTCTTCACGACTGCCTTCGTCGATGCCCTGATCGGTCCGCCCGAGGGGGGCCACCTCGGCGCGACCGGGCGCACCACGCGCAACACCTACTGCCTCACGAAGTGGAACCCGGCGGGCGAGCTCGTGTGGACCGTCGACGGCTCCGACCCGGACCCGCTCGACGGCAACAACGGGCTCGTCGGGATCGGCCACGGGGTGCGGGTCGACAAGGACGGCAACCTCTTTTCGATCGGGCCGCAGAGCGGGTACTTCGACGTGAGCCCCTCGACGATGTGCCTGCGCAAGATCATCGACAAGGGCACCACCTACTCGCACGCGAGCGCGGACGGTGCGTGGGGCGTGGCCATCGACAGCCCGACGTACGCCTACCCGCGCCTCGCCACGGACCCCTTCGGCAACGTGTACGTGCCCCTGCACAGTGAGCAGGAGATGCGCGTCTACAAGGGCTCGAGCGGCACGCTCCTCAGTAGCTTCGACTTCACCCTGACGGCCATCAGCCCCTACGCCGTTGCGATCGACCCGCGGATTCCAGACTACGGCGACGACCTCACCGACGAGCTCGCGCGCTTCGTGTACGTCTTCGGGAGCGCGGGGGCCGAGTTCCCGCCCATCGTGAAGCTCCGACTCGTGCAGGAGAGCCCGCTCACCGGCTCGCCGCGCACGCTGACCAACGTGGCCATCTCGGCGGGCGGCCTGATTCGCACCTTCGCGGTCGGGGGCGGGAGCATGGCGACCCCGAGCGGCGCCGCGGGCGCGCTCTCGACCACGCCGGTGTACGTGCAGTCCGTGCCGGCCTTCTCCAAGCTCTACATCACCGATGGGGTCTCCAAGATCCAGGTGTTCGACCCGCGCGAGGACACGGTCGCGCCGCTCGAGAGCACGACGCCCGGCGCGCCCCCGCACGGCGCGAAGCTCGTCGAGCGCTTCATGGGACGTCTGTTCTGGGCGCGCGCGCCGGGCCTGATCGGTGGCGCCTTCGACTGGGCGGCCTCGCGCGACGGCGTCCCCACCGACTACAACAACTTCCCGGCCTCGCGCGACGCGGCCGCGGCGATCGCCGGGGAAAACGAGTTCGGGCCGGGGATGTGTCCCGACATCATCAACTCGCTGATCCCGATGGACGACGACTTCCTCCTCTTCGGGTGTGACCACTCGATTTGGATGCTGTCGGGCAACCCGGGCGACGGCGGGCAGTTCGACCTCGTCTCGGACATCACGGGGGTCGCCTTCGGCCGACCGTGGTGCAAGGACCCGGAGGGGCGCGTGTGGTTCGTGGGCTCGCGCGGCGGGCTCTTCGTGATCGCCCCGGGCGGCCGGCCTGTCCGGATCAGCGAGAACAACATCGACGAGCGCCTGAACTCAATCAACTTCGGCACGCACTACGTGCGCCTGGCCTGGAACGACCGGGACAAGGGCGTGCACATCCACCGCTACCCCTTCGGGACCCCTGGCGCGCCGGTTGAACACTGGTTCTGGGACAAGAAGCGCGGCGCGCCCTGGCCCGACACGTACGGGACGACCGAGGACCCCGAGATCGATCCGACCGCGATCTACGTCGTCGACGGCGACGACCCGGACGACCGGCTCGTGCTCCTCGGTGGCCGCGACGGGTACGTCCGGAAGTGGGACAAGGACACGAAGGACGATGACGGCTTCCCGATCGACGCGCACGTCCTGATCGGGCCGCTCGTGGGCCCTGATTCCTCGCGCGAGATGCGCTTCCAAGGCCCGCGGATCGTGCTCGCGAGCGACTACGACGGGGCGCAGTTCCAGCTCTACGCGACGGACGACCCCGTGCAGCTCGGGCCCGCTCGCGCCACGGGTCCGCTCCTGCCCGGCCGGAACGCCATGAAGCGCTCGCGGATGCGCGGCTCGCACTGCTTCGTCCGGATCCGGAACTCGGTCGCGGGGCAGACGTTTTCAATTGAGGAAGCGGCGATGAAGGCCTTTCCGGGTGGGCACAAGAGAGTCCGCCAGACGCCGTAGAATGCTCGCCATGCTCCTCCTCCAAACGCCCGCAGAGGTCGAACGCTTTTTGGCGAAGGTGGCCGTGGACGAAGTCTCGGACTGCTGGGTCTGGGTGGCTGGCCGCTTCAGCAACGGGTACGGCTGCTTCAAGCTCCGCGGCGGGTCGAGGCTCGCGCACCGCGTGGCGTACACGACGTGGCGAGGCCCGATCCCGGACGACAAGGTCCTCGATCACGTCGTGTGCGACTCCCCTCCCTGCTGCAACCCGTGGCACACCGAGCCGCGCACGACAGCGCAAAACGTTTTGCGTGGAGACGGGCCGTGCGCGCGCAATGCCCGCAAGACGCACTGCGCTTCAGGCCACTCGCTCGAAGGAGAGAACCTCTACGTTAATCCGCTTGGCAAGCGCAACTGCAGGGTGTGCCTGCGCCGCAGAGGCCTGGCCTACTACTACCGGAAGACGGGCCGCGCGTGAGCCGCCAAGTCGACCGCGCGCGCGCCAGCCGGAACAACTCCGGTCGCCACTCTAATACCATGGCTGGCGGCCGCGGGGACCCGCGCGACCACCGTCGCGGCGACCAGAGCCTGACCGACCATGACATCGACGAGCGCTTCTTCGCCATCGAGAACGGGCAGCTCACGCTGAAGCTGGACGCCGCGACCGTCGCGCGCCTGCTCGGGAGCTCCGTCGGACCAGGGCTCGAGCTCACGAGCGAGGGCCTGCTCCGGGTGCGCCTCGGCGCGACGCTCGCGCTCGACCGGGACGGCAACGTCGCCGTGCGGTTCACGGAGGTGGAGACCCTGACGGACGACACCGGGGGCAGCCCGACGTCGACCCTGGACGCGATCCCGAACCCCGCGGACTCGCCGGCCAGCGCCGATGCCCTGCGCGACGACCTCGTGGCGAACACCCTGCCGGCGATCCGCGACGCCCTGGCCTCGCTTGCGGCCGTCCTCAACGGCATCCTGTCATCGGCCTCTACCTCGGTGAGGTGAACCCATGGGACTCCTCGGATCATCGCTCGGCGGACGCCTCTCCGATCTCTTGCGAGGCGAAGGCACCGGCCGCTACCGCGGCCAGCTCGCCGGCCTGATCGGACAGGAGCGCGAGAGCGACAAGCTCTACGGCGACGCCACCATCGAGGCGCTGCGGCGCGGCAACGAGGCCCGCGTGGCCGGCTACGACCAGGCGATCGGGAAGGCCTCCGACATCAGCCGCGCGTCGCGGCGCGAGGCCACCACCCGCGCGGAAGGCATGATGGGCGAGTTGACCTCGCGCATGGGCGCCGGCGGGAAGTTCGGCACCACGGCCCTCGACAACGCGCGCTTGGGCCTCGGGAGCGCGCTCACGCGCGAGCTCGAGGGCATCGACGCGGCCTTCTCGGGGCTCATGAGCGAGCTCGCCGTGGGCAAGGGCAGCGCGATCGGAGAGGGTGAGCGCGACATAGCGGCCTTCCAGCAGGGGCGCTCGGAACAGGAGAGCGAGCTCTTCCGCCTGCTCACCGGCACCCTGAAGCAACCGCGGCCGGGGATGCTCGGCGGCGTCCTCGGCGCGGCCGGCGCTGGCCTCGGCTCGATGTTCGGAGGACCTGCAGGCGGAACCATGGGCGGCGAGATCGGCAGCGCGCTCGGGTCCAGCTTCGAGCGAGACTAGCCCATGGTGTACGTTGAGGGCCGCTGGGGAAAGATCGGCCTCGAGCTCGGCGAGGCTGAGGCGCGCTACAAGCGCGAGCAGGCCTACCAGAAGGATCGAGCCCGCGCGATGGCGCAGGCCCAGGAGGAGCTCGAGCGCGAGCAGTCCGAGCGCAAGGCGGGAACCGAGGCCTTCGGCCAGCGCCTGAACCTCGCGGAGGAAGAGGCGGCCAGCCAAGCGCCGGGTGCGCTCGCGCCGGGCGAGGCAGGCCCCTTCAGCGTCGAAGAGCAGCGCGTCCACGAGCGCTTCGCGCGCATCCGCAAGGTCGCGGACAACCTCTCGCCGGAGAACCGCGAGCGCTGGCTCGCCGAGGAGAAAGACCGACTGACGCAGGCCGCCATGGGGCGCGCGCGCAAGAAGGTCGCCGAGGGGATCCAGGACAGGTACCAACACGGCGGGTTCAACCTGCTCGACGAGACCGAGCCCAACCCCGCGATCGACGCCCGGGTCGAGGAGCTCATGCGAGCGCTCGACAGCGACCAGATCGACCCGATCAAGGCCGCCGAGGTCGAGGCCGAGCTCCTCGGAGTCGTGCGCAAGGAGAACGAGCGGCGCCTCGCCCGCAAGCGCGGGACGGCCATGATCGAGCAGCAGCTCCAGAAGGCCATCGACAGCGGCAACACCCAGCTCGCCTCGAGCCTCGAGACCATCCACGCCATGTGGGGCACCGGGGAGCTCCAGCCCGACGATCTCGTAGACAGCATGTTCGAGGCCCAGTACGGCCGGAAGACCGCGCGCGCCTCGGCCCCCAACCCGTTCGACGTGCGCAAGGAAGCCCTGCGGCTTCATGAGACCTACGAGCCGGGGGTCCCGCCGACCGAAGAGAGTCTCCAGAAGTACCTCGAGATCCTCGTGCCGCCGGCCGCCATGCCCACTCCGAACAAGAAACAGGTGATCGCCGCTTCGACCGCCGTCCCTGGCGCGCGCGGCACCGAGCCCGACCCGCGCGCCGCGCTCGCTGGCCCTCCGCCGTTCGAGCCGCCGACCAGCGTGCCCGCCGAGCCCAAGAAGGGCGCCGAGGCCGCGCAGCGCCCCCAGGAACCGCGCGCCGCGCCCGGGAAGGCCAGCGCGGGCGGCGGGGCCGCGCCGCGCCCGTGGGCGAAGCTCGCCCCGAAGGAGCGCAACCAGGCCGAGAAGGACCTCCTGGCGACGGCCGCGAAGGGTGGCGACCTCCGGAAGCTGCTCAAGTCGCTCGGGATCACCGACCCGGACGCCCTCCCCACGCGTCTGAAGCGCCGCCTGCTCGAGCTCGCGAGGAAGGCCGGCGGGCCCACCATGGGCGAGACGCTCGCGCGCCTGCGGCCCGGGGCCGGGGGGATGTAGCGGCGTGGGCGACTGGCTCGACGACTACGAGGCCGCTGCAGGCATCCCGCAGAAGCCCCAAGCGAAGCCGGCCGCGCCGGCGAGCTTCCTCGACGAGTACGACCAAGCCCGCCCTGTGGGCCTCCTGGAGGGTGCCCAGCAGGCGGGCTCGAAGTTCGGCCGAGGGCTCGCCGAAGTGCCCGCCGGGGTGCTGCAGTCCGTCGGGATCGGGCTCGAGGCCATCGGCGCGAAGACCATGTCCGGGGCCGACATGGGCAAGGGCGCGCAGGCCTACGCCGCGGCGGTGCGCGACTTCGCCGCGCGCGCGCTGCCCGAGGTCGAGCGCCTGCGCGACTCGTTCCTGCTCTCCTCCGCGCCCGAGGCGCTGGGCTCGGCGACGGGCTTCCTGCTCCCCGGCGGGTGGCTGAAGGCCGCCGGGGTGCCCCCGTGGGCCACGACCATGGGTCTCGGCGCCGCGGTGCAGGCCGCTTCCCAGTTCGAGGACGCGCGCATGCATGGCGCCTCCCCCGAGCAGCAGTGGCAGGCCTGGCTCCTCGGTGGGGTCGTGGGCACCTCCGAGGTCCTGCCGATCGCGAGCATCCTCACGCGCGCCGACAAGGCGAGCGGGGGTACCCTGCGAGAGGCGCTCGTGCACGCCCTGATCGAGGGCGGCGAGGAGTGGCTGCAGGAGTCGGGCACGACGGTCGCCTCGAACGCCATCGCGAGCCACATCCTCGAGTACGACAAGGACAGGAAGGTGCTCGAGGGCGCGCTCGCGAGCGGGAACGCCGGCGGCGTCGCGGGCCTGATCCTCTCGGCCCTCGCGACGGCCTCGGCTCACTCCCTGGGAAGGAAAGCCCGTGGTACGGTGGCGACCGACCAAGGCGATCGACGCGCGTTCGACCCCGATCAGGTCGAGCTCACGGGCCTGAAGCGTGAAGAAGGGACCGAAACCCAACCCGGCGCAGCCGTGCCCGCGGTGCAAGGGGGCGAGGAAGCGCCTCCCGAGGGCGCCCTACTGCCGACCGTGCCGGGCGGAGGTGGACCTGGCGCGGAAGCGGGCGTGGGGCCCGGAGGTCCGAGCGCAGCAGTACCGCCGGACGCAGATCAACCAGGAGGTCCGGCGCCTGGGGCTGAAGCCGGCGCGGTGCCTCCTGTGCCCGGACAAGAGGGTGTGGGCGTACCACCTGAGCCCGAAGGAGGCGCTGGCGGAGCGGGAGGCGCTCTGGTTCGTGGTGAAGGGGCAGCCGAGGGCGGTCGTGTACCTGTGCGAGCGGCACCACCGGGAGGAGCAGAAGGCGCGGAGGCTCCGCGGACGTACGCGCACACCGACGAGCCCGCCAGCAACTCGAGCGTCCAGCCCGGCGACGTGCTCTCCGGCGTCGAGCTGACGCCGATCGAGAGTCTTCGGGAGTTCAACCCGAGGAAGAAGGTCGAAGAGGCGAAGGTCCACGAGATCATGGCCGAGATGGCCAAGGGGCGGCCGCTCCCGCCCGTGATCGCGGATCGCTCCGGGGTGATCGGAGACGGCTCGCACCGGATCGCGGCCGCGAAGGCGCTGGGCTACACGCACGTCCCCGTGCGCTTCGTCGAGAGCGGCCCGAGCGCCGGGCCGGCGGCTACAGCCGCGGCGAAGCGCGCCGCCGACGAGCGTGCGGCCGCGAAGCCCGAGGGCCCCGAGGGCCCGCGCCTGCGTACCGCCGACGTCACCGCCGCGATGCGCGAGCTCGTCCAGGAGTACGAGCGCGAGGGCTCCGTCGAAGAGGGCGACATCACCGGGGCGATCGAGCGCGCGCGCCGCGTGGTCGACCAGCGCCAGAGCGCGGGCCTGCGCACGGAGCTCGACCAGGCGCTCGAAGATCTCGTCGCGGTCTCCAGGGTGGAGCCCGACATCGACCTCGGCTCGAAGAAGGCGCACGCGCAGGCCGACCTAACGCTCGCCACGATCAAGAAGGCGAAGGCGCTGCTCGCGGGGCTCGAGGAGGTGAAGCGAGCGGAGGGCGAGCGGCGCAAGGCGCAGCCGGGGCCCGCGCCGCCCGCGGCCGAAGCGATCACGCCAGAAGAGCAACGGACGCTCGACGCACTGAAGAACGTCCGAAACAAGGCCAACGGCGCCGGCTACGTGCCAGACACCTACGAGGGCGACGTGTCCCTGCTCGTATCCAAGGGGCTCGCGACACGCAAGGGTCCGAAGGGCTCGAAGATCGTCCTCACGCCCGCCAGCTACGGCCTGCAGCAGAGCCTCCAGCGCAAGGAGAACGCCGAGGGCGACCGGATTGACCGAGAGCAGGAGCGCACTGCGCGGCTCAAGGAAGTGCGCGCTGCGTTCGAGCGTGCGGCGCCGAAGTCGCAGGAGGCAGAGGACCTCCTGCTCGAAGAGGCGCTGCTTCTAAACGCGGCCAGTGAGGACGAAGTCGCGGGCGCGTTCGGCCATGAGTCGATCCACCACTTCGAGAGCGAGGCCGCCGCGATCAGGGAGGGACGCGCGAAGGGCCTGCAGTCGCCCGAGGCGAAGGCGAAGCGCGCGGCGAGGAAGAGTCCGAGCGAGCCTGCGTCGGACCGGCCGAAGATCAAGAAGCCTCGGCTCCGCGTCGACCAGTCGAACGCGTCGTCAGCCGAAGCGAAGCGCCGATTCCGCGCTGCGGTGGAGCGCGGCGGCACGATTTACTTCCCACCTCAGATCCAGATCGAATGGGAGGGCGGCGGGTCCACGTTAGTCAACGTCGCCGAACTCGTGCGGCGGATGCCGGATGTCGAGTCGCCGGACCTCAATCACTATCGCCTCAAGCTGAGCGAGCCGAAGGCGGACGCGCCCACGGCCGAGGTGGAGACGCGCGGGGCGGAGAAATCGGAGAAACCTGTCCCCGCACCTCCCGCCGGATCGGTGGAGGGGAAGGGGCCCGCCACGCCGCCCGCGGCCGAAGCGAAGGGGGCGAAAGCGCAGCCGGCCCCTACCATCGCTGCGGCGAAGGCGATCAAACAGGCCGCGACGGGCAAGGCTTTCGCCGCGCGCACCATCCGGGGCCAGGGCCGGAAGGGCAGTCCCTACCAGTACGCGAGCGGCCCGGTCCTTGGGCCAGGGCGCTACACCACGAGCGATCCCGAATACGCAAAGTTCTTCGGCCCCACCATCACCGAGCACGACGTCTCGCTGAAAAACCCGCTGGTGATCGACAGCGATCAACAGTGGCGAGCGCTGACGAAGAAGGCCGGTTGGGCGTTCCCGGATCCTTTCGGGCAACCCCGCGAGAGGATCGCGCAGGGCGTGGAGCGCCTACGCGCGCTGATCGAGCGCCAAGGACACGACGGCGTGATCGTGCGCCTGGACCCGGACGACCCCGACGGCGTGATGCACAAGGTCTTCGGGGCCGACCAGGTGGTTGAGTTCGCAGCCAAGGAGGCCGCGCGCACGCCACGCGAGGCGCTCGACCGCGACATAGCCGAGCGCGTCTCAGAGGCCGTGAAGCCGCCCACGACTACGGACGCGCAGCGCGCCGATCTCGTTGAGCTGGACGACGACATCGAGGACGAGCCGGGCGAGGGCGGCGTCGTCGCGGACCCCGGCGAGCTCCCGCCTGCCATGGGCGCTGGCTACCCGACCGACCCGGTCCTCGGCGGCGGTGCCAACCTCGGGACCCCGATCGGCGGGCGCCTGCTTGGTTCCTTGAAGCCGGCCGGGAAGCCGGGCAAGGGCAAGGTGAGCCAGCCCGACATCATCGACGCGCTCTCGAAGGTCGTCGCGGCCGCGGGCGGGAAGACCCCGATCCGCTGGGGGCGCCTCGGGATGCGCAACGCGCGCGGGATCTTCAAGGTGCAGCCCGAGGTGATCCGCGTCCAGACCGCGAACAACGTGTCCACCGCGGCCCACGAGGTCGGCCACGCGCTCGAGAAGCACCTGCTCGGTTGGGTGAAGTTCGGCCCGTGGCGAAAGCCACTCGTGACGCGCGAGCAACAGAAGGAGCTCGTGGCCCTCGGCAAGACCCTGTACCCCAACGGCGTCCCCGGCGGGGGCAGCCTGAAGCGCGAGGGCTTCGCCGAGTTCATCCGGCTCTACACGATGGAGCCGCCGAGCGCGGCCTCGAGCGCGCCGAAGTTCCATGGGTGGTTCGAGGGCGAGTTCCTGAAGGACCGGCCCGAGGTGCGGGCCGCACTCTTGAAGGTGCGCGGGCTCGCCGAGACATGGCGCAGCCAGGGATCCGTCGCGCGCGCCGAGGCCTCGCTGGTCGAGCCCACGAGCGGGAAAGAGAAGCTCAAGCGCTTCCGCGCGCGCGTGAACGTCGACGCGGCCATCGAGGCCTTCGTCGAGGCCGGCCGGCCCCTGAACGAGCTCGCGCGCCAGGCGGAGAAGCGCCTCGGGCGCCTGCTCACGCCGAGCGAGGACCCGTTCTTCCTCTACCAGGCCCTGCGCTCGACGCACTCCGCGCGCACGAAGCAGATGATCGAGGGCGGGATGGTCGACCTCGCTGGCAACCGCGTGGGGCCCGCGCTCGACCAAATCCGCCCGCTCGTGAAGGGCCGGTACGGCGACTTCCTGCTCTACCTGTGGGGCAAGCGCTCGCTCGCGCTCCTGCAGGACCCGAGGGGACGGCGCGAGCCCGGCCTCTCGCTCCAGGATGCCGAGGAGATCGTCAAGACCCACGACTCGCCCGAGTTCCAGCGCGCCGCGCAAATGGTCTACGACTGGAGCGAGGGCGTGCTCAACTACGCCGCGCAGGCGTCGCCCGACCTCGCCAACGTCGTCGATCGCATCCGCGAGCGCGACCCGGGCTCCTACATCCCGCTGCAGCGCGAGTTCGACGAGCTCGATTCGATTTGGGGCGACGCGAAGAAGGCTCGAGGCCTCGGCGGTGCCGGCGGGGTGGCGAAGCGCCTGAAGGGCTCCGGCCGGCGGATCAAGAACCCGTTTCCGGTGTTGCTCGCGAACGCCGAGCGCACGGTGCTCGCCTCGCACCGCCGGATGGTCTTCGACGCGATCTTCCGGCTCTCGAGGATCGAGGGCCTCGGCCACATGATCGAGGAGGTGCCGGTCGACCAGGTCCCGCACTCGGCCAACCTTGAGCAGCTCGTCCGGAAGCTGAAGAAGGAGCAGGGCCTCGAGGTCGTCGACCCGCAGACCGGCGAGGCCATGGAGCCCGAGGACCTCGCGGGCGAGGTGCTCACGTTCTTCTCGCCGGCCCAGTTCCCGAAGGGCCAGGACCCGGTCATCCCCAGGTGGGTCAACGGCGCCGTGAAGTGGTACCGCGTCAACCACAAGGTCGCGGCCATGCTTGCGGGCATGGACGTGTACCGCCTGCCGAAGATCGCCGACGTGGTGCTCGGGATCCCCGCGCGGCTCCTGCGCATGGGCACGACTGGCATCAGCGCCTCGTTCGGGCTCATCACCAACCCATTCAAGGATCCGCAGACCTTCAACGAGAACTCGCGCTCGTCGGCGTGGGCGCCGCGGATCTTCCTCGAGTACCTGAAGCAGATCGCCGTCGGCGGGCTCCACCTCGCCTCGGGTGGCAAGTACAGCTCGCCCTACCTCGACGCCTTCCTGAACCTCGGCGGAGAGATGGCGCAGCCCTTCGGCCAGGACATGGATCACACCGCGCGCGCGGCGCGCCGGCTCTTCCAAGGGCGCGTGATCCGCGTCGTCGATCCGCGGAACCTGTACGACTTCGTGCGCCAGCTACTGCAGTTCCCCGAGGGCGCGGCGCGCGTCGCGGAGATCAAGCTCGTGGCGAAGGACATCGGCTGGGAGCCGGGCCAGCCCATGACGCTCGACCAGTCGCTGCAGCTCCTGCTCGCCGGGCGCCAGGTCACGGTCGACTTCGCGGCCGCGGGCTGGCTCTCGCGCGTGATGAATCAGATCGCCCCCTACCACAACGCGGCGATCCAGGGCCCGCGCGCGTCGATCCGCTCGGGGCGCAGGAACCCGAGCCGCTTCCTCTTCCGCGGGCTCCAGTGGACGTGGATCACGCTCGGGCTCTGGTGGCTCAACAAGGACAAGGAGTGGTACCGCGAGCTCTCCGCGCGCGCCCGGATGCTCTACTGGTCGATCCCCTTCAAGTGGAACGGCCGCGAGGAGCTCCTCGTGCTCCCGCGCGCGCACGAGGGTCCGATGATCTTCGGCTCGATCCCCGAGGCGCTCGCCGACGCGTGGTACCGCCAGGACCCCGCCGGCGCGCGCGAGTTCTTCGGGGCGCTCTTCGACTCGATGGTTCCGAACGTTTGGCCGGTCCTCGGCGAGGAGCTCTACGAGCAGGCCACGAACGAGGACCGCTTCTGGAAGACGCCGATCGTGCCTCAGGGCGAGCTCCGCCGCCCCCCCGAGGAGCAGGCCGGCGAGTACACGAGCGAGGTTGCGAAGTTCCTCGGCAACCTGTTCAACAAGTCTCCGCGGCGGATCGACCACGCCATCCGGGGGGTCTTCGGTGGCGTCGCGTCCGACGTGATCGACGTCCTCGGCCTCGGCGGCACCGCCCCGAAGACCTCGGGCGAGCCCAGCGACATCCCCGTCGTCGGCCGGCTCTTCCAGCGCGGTGGGCCGCTCGGGTTCCGGCCCCGCTCGGTCGAGGAGCTCTACAACCAGATCGAGAAGGCGGACCAGCACTCGGCTTCGATCCGCGTCGAGGAGACCGTGGCCGAGCGCCAGCGCCGGCTCATGCTCGAGGACGCCGGGCAGGCCGTCTCGTCGCTGTCCTACGTGCGCAGCCAGACCACCGACGCCGACCAGCGCCGCGAACTCACCCGGAAGATGGTGGAGATCGCCCGCCGCGCCCTGCAGGATGCGCAGAAGGCCGGCGCGCCGCGCGGGCCGATGCAGCAGGAACGCAAGCGCGCCCAGAAGCTAGAGGAGGCCTTGAAGCGATGAGGACCACCACGCGCCTGGCTCAGTGGCTGCGCCGCAGTGGCCCCTTCGACCGCGACAGGATGCCCTCCCTGGGGGAGCTCGCGCCGCGCCCGCTGCCCGTGAAGGCGAGCCGGCGGCTCTTCGTGGTCGATCTACCCGAGGGCGACGTCCCGGGCTTCACGATCGACGTCCCGGGCTGGACCGGGCACACGGCGGACCGCAAGTGGACCAGCACGTGGCTCTCCGAGGGCTACGACGGGATCCTCTTCCGCGGCAAGGGCAAGGACAAGACCCGGATCGTGCCGAATGGGGTCGAGTCGACGGTCATGTTCGACCGGATGCCGGGGGTCGTGCGCTTCGAGAACCTGACCGTCGTGTGCGGCTCGCGCCACGGGATCTGGGCCGGGCTCGAGCATCCGGAGGAGGACGTCGAGCCGCTCTTCCGGCTCGAGACGTTCCACGTCGACGTGCTCTCGAGCGGACCGCGAACCACTTGGGGGGTCTTCACGATCCAGTGCGACGTCGACCTCCGCTCCGGCACGATCGACACGACGAACGGCCTCGAGCACACGCTCTACGTGCACGGCGTGGCGCAGTTCGGGGTCTACCTGCTCAACATGACCTTCCGGAGCACGGCCGAGTGCGTGAAGATCCGGAGCTCGACCACCGAGACCCGGGCCGTGCCGGGCGCCGCGCTCGGGGTGCAATCGTGCGTCTTCGCGTTCTGGTACCGCGACGGCTCGAGCCGCGGCGGCGGCGGGGTCGTCTGCCAGGGGACGGGCCTGAAGGGCATCTCGGTCAAGGGCTGCTTCTTCCGGAACCTCGGGCCGAACGGCGCGATCCCCTCCAACCAGCGCACGCGCGCGATCATGATCGACGACGGGGAGGGCGACTACTACTCGGCCCTGGACGGCACCCCGCGCGAGGGCCCCGCCAACGGCCACGTCCTGATCCAGTTCTGCGGGATCGAGACGGGTCCCGGGAGCGAGAATCTCTCGATCGTGATCCGCTGCGGGAACCTCGGTGCGGGCCACAAGGTGGCGCGGAGCTTCCGGGTCCTCGACTGCGGGGTGTGGGGCCAGCGCCTGCAGCTCCAGCTCTCGGACATCCCGAGCGGGAAGACCGTCGTGGAGGGCAACAACACCCCCGCCCTGGCCGAGCTCTCGCGCCTCTACGGGGTCGATACCTCGCACGAGGCCCTGATCCCACTCCCTGACCACGTGATCCCCCTTTCTGAAGGGCTCTTCAGGTAGCCACGATGCCCCTCCCCGAAGATGTCGCCGAGCGTATCGTGATCCTCGAAGACCACGTCCTTGGGCAGCGCAAGGAGAACCCCGGCCTCCTGATGCGGATGGACCGCGTCGAGGTCGTGGCCAAGATCTTCCTCGGCCTCGCTGGCATGGGGGTCGCCTGGGAGTTCCTGCGGGTCGTGGCGGGCGTCCTTGCACGCCACGCCACCCCCTGAGTACCGTCGGGGGCATGAAGAACCTGCCCCTTGCCCTGCTCTTCGTGCTCTCCGCCCTGCTCCTCAGCTTCAGCGCGTGCATGACGCCCGAGCAGCAGACCGCGGCCCAAGCCCTTGCGGAGACCGTCACCGCGGCTACCGCGGATGGTGTCGTCACGCCGGAGGAGGCCGACGCGATCGGGGTGCGAATGGCGGCCTATGTGGACGCGCCCGGGATCGACTGGGCCGCGCTCGGTGGGACGGTGCTCGCCTCGGTCGCGGCGACGTTCCTCGGCCTGCGCTACGCGCCCAACACCGCGATCATCGGCAAGCAGGAATCGGCTGCGCTGAACAAGGTCGCGGGGATCACCTAGCGGGATTCGGCGCGCGCGGGTAGGGTCGGAGACGCGCACCCCTCCGGTCTACAGCAACCTCGGTGCACCGAGGCCGTGGGCTGGGTGCGGGCGGTTCCCCCTGACCAAGGAGAGGCCCCGATGGCAGATACCACGCGAAGCGGCGCGGTCGCTCTCGCTCAATTCATGGACGCGCTCGTGCGCGACACGCAGCTCGCGATCATCGAGAAGTGCAAGGAACTCGGAGCCTCGCCGGGCCTGGCCGTGCATCTCGTCGGCGGGCTCGGGCACGTGCTGACGCAGGGCGCGCTCAAGCTCGGTTGGGAGCCTGATCCGGAGTCGCTGGCCGAGCTCGTGAGCAATATTCAAGCCGCCCCCGCGCCGCCCTCGCCGGAGAACTAGCCCCCATGGAGCAGCCCGGCATCTACGACGGCGTAGCCCGTCCTTTCGTTCCCGCGTTGGCCTACCACGCCTGCCGGTCGCGCATCTCGCGCGGCCAGCTCTGGAAGCTCTACAAGCAGAGCCCGGCGCACCTGAAGGAGGAACTCGACAGGCCATCGCCACCGACGCAGGCGATGCTCCGCGGCTCGGCGCTGCACACGGCTGTCCTCGAGCCTGACCGCTTCGCGACCGAGTACCTCGTACCGCCGCAGGATGTGCTCGAGTGCGACCGGCGCACGAAGGATGGGCGCGCCCGCTTCGACGACTGGCTGAAGCACGCCAAGGTCGAGGGCCGCGTCCCGCTCGGCTGGGATCCGCACGAGGAGCGCTTCAACCGCGCGGACGTGGGCTTCGTGCTCGAGGTCGCGAAGAAGCTCTCGGCCGACAAGACCCTCTCGCGCCTCTTCCGCGATGGCCAAGGTCAGACCGAGGCGACGTACTGCTGGGACGAGGAACTCGCGCGCTACCGCGTGCGCTTCGACCGCGTGAACAAGACCCGCCAGGGCTGGGTCGCCGTCGACCTGAAGAGCGCGGCCGATGCGTCCCCCAAGGCCTTCCAGCGCGCCCTCGTCGACTACGGCCTGCACTTCCAAGCCGGCATGTACTCCGACGGGTTCGAGGCCTGCCGCGACGAGAAGCTCCGCGGGTTCTACTTCGTCGTTTACGAGACCGAGCCGCCCTACGCGCACGCGTTCTTCCGCTGCGCCGAGGACGTCGTCGATGCCGGGCGGTTCGAGTACCGCGCGGCCGCGGCCACGCTGCAGGCGTGCATGAGCTCGGGCGAGTGGCCCGGCTACGACTCGAACGGCATCCAGACCCTCAACCTCCCGCCCTGGTATCAGTGATGGCCCAGCAGCAGAAAAAAGACGCCGTGGCCCGCACCACGCTCTCCAACGTCAAGGGCGGCCTCAACCAGTGGCTCGCCTCGCAGCGCACGGAGCTCGCGCGCGCGCTCCCGCAGATGATCGAGCCCGATCAGTTCATCCGGATCGCGCTCACGACCGTGAAGCAGGACGAGCAACTGCTCGAGGCCGACCCGGTCTCGTTCCTCGCGGCCGTCTTCGAGGCCGCGCAGGCTGGCCTTCTGATCGACGGCTTCCTCGGGCACGCCTACCTCGTCTCGTTCTTCAGCACGAAACGCAACTGCCGGCTCGTGCAGTTCATGCCGGGGTACAAGGGCCTGATCGAGCTCGCGCGGCGCTCGGGCGAGATCGCCAAGGTCGAGGCGCGCGTGGTGCGTCCGGGCGATCTCTTCCGCTACGCCTACGGGATCCACCAGAAGCTCGAGCACATCCCCGCCGACGACGACGGCATCGACCTCGTCCGGTGGTCCCACGTGTACTCGATTGCCTGGTTCAAGGACCCGGCGACGCCCCCGCAGTTCGAGGTGATGAACTACCGCCAGGTGATGGCGATCAAGAAGCGCTCGGCCTCGGTCTCGAAGGGCCGCTCGAGCCCCTGGGACACCGACGAGATCCCCATGGCGCAGAAGACCGTCATCCGCCGGCTGATGCGCCTCCTCCCGCTCTCCGTGAAGGACCAGCGCATCGTCGAGAAGGACGAGGCCTTCGCCGCGGGCGTGCGCGCGGCCGAGTTCGAGGTGAAGAGCAGCCACCCCGCGAGCGTCGAGGAGCTCTCGGAGCCGAAGGACGCGGCCGAGCCGCAGGACGGCCTCGACGAGATGCGCGGCGAGCCCCAGGGCGACGACGGCGCCTCGGAGACCTCAGAGCCCGCCAAGAGCCAGCCCGCCTCCAGCGCGAAGCCAGGGCCCTCAGGATGGGACCACGAGACGCAGGGTGATCCACCGCCAGGTTGGCAGCTCGAGCCAGATCAGCAGAGGCGTGGGAAGCCCAGGAAGGGGGGCCAGTGAACGCCGGCCAATTCGCCGCGGCGATCTGCGCGACCTACGCCGAAGCCATCGCGTGCGGCCTGCGCCTGACGTGCTCGGTCTACGGCGTGGACATGGGCGCCACGCTCGCGGCGATCGGGCACAATCTGCTCGGCTACGCCGACGCGCTCGGGTACGTGACCGACGAGCAGGCTGCGGCCAAGCTGCGCTCGCAGGCGGCCATGATCTTCCGCGCGGCGAAGATGGGCAACGAGCCGAACCCGGACGACAACTAGCGCAAGGGGCGCGCTCCCCGACACTCGACGAGGGTCCTCTCCCCTCGGCCGTGGGAACCATCAGGCGCGCTCCCTTGGGGGCCCGGTCTTGCACGCGCAGGGGCGTGGGGATCGGGCCCTCTCTCTTACCGCACGTGGAACAATGGGCCCATGACACTGTGTCCTTGTGGAGCTCCGCCGCGAAGCGGCGGCAGGTACTGCAACTCCTGCCACGCGGCCTACATGCGCGCGTGGCGCGTCGGGCGGCCGCTGACTCCCGAGCAGCGTCGCAAGAGCAATGCGCGGACGTACATCCGCGTTTACGTGCGGCGCGGCAAGCTCGAGCGGCGCCCATGCGAGCACTGCGGGCGCGCCGCGCAGGCTCATCACGGGGACTACTCCAAGCCCCTCGATGTCCGCTGGCTCTGCCGTGCCCACCATCTCGCGCTTCACCGCCTGCTCGGCACCTGAAAGAGAAAGGGCCGGTCGCGCCCGTGGACGCGCCGGCCCTTCCTTGACCAAGGTGGCCCGAGGGCTACCCTGTCGCGACCTTGGCGAGGCACACGACGAACGAAAGCCTAGGCGACGCGGCGGAACCCCGCAAGAAGAAGCCCGCGTACCTGCCGCTCTACGTGAGGGATTGGTACAGCGATCCGCTCGTAGCTGGGCTCCCTTGGATCGAGCGGCAGATCTACCTCTGCATGCTGATGTTGGCGTGGGAGCGCGGGCCACTCCCTGACGACACTGGGGAGATTGAGCTCGCGATCGGTTGGCGTCCGCTCTGGGTGCAGCACGTCGACAACCAGGCGCGCGCTGAGCTCATGGACATCCACGCGATTATTCCGTGGCTTCTGGAGCGCTTCTTCCACCGTACGGAGTCTGGCTGGGTCAACCTTCGTCTGGAGCGCGAGCGCGCCCACTTCTACGAGCTGGAGGAGGCCAAGAAGATCAGAACGGCGGCGGCAACCGCTGCGCGCCAACGTAACGACCAACGTAACGACCAACGTAACGACCAACGTAACGACCAACGTAACGACCAACGTAACGACCAACGTAACGAGGTCCAGGCTCAGGCTCAGGCTCAGGCTCAGAAGAAGAATCAATCCGCAGAGAAGAACCCCCCTACCCCCCAAGGGGGGAGGGCGAAGAAGAGCTCGCAGCAGATCCTTCCAGGCACGGAGAGCCCGCACGTCGCGGCTCGAGCCGCTTGGGATCGAGTGTGGGCCGAGCGCGGTGCCGGTGCCTTCGCGTGGTCCGCGCGCCACGCCGTGGCGATGGTCGAAGTCGTGAAGCTCGCCGCGGAGGATCACGCCGAGATCGAGCGCCGCGCGCGGAACCTGATCCTGGCTGGAAGCGACGCGTGGCTGGCGCAGCGAGCCTCGCCGTCGTTCCTGCTCAAGTACTGGAACGAGCTCGCGGTCGTGGTTGTGCCCCACACTTTCCAGGAGCGCGATAGGTTGAGTCGAGAGCAACGAGCGCGCGAGCGCATGGCGAAAGCGAAGGCCCATGACGAGGCAACGAATCGAGCAGCTCTTCCAGCTCCTGCAGGCCGAGCACACGAGCTGGGAACCGGGTGAGGTCCTTGCCGACGTGTGGGACCAGGCCATCGGCTCCCTCCCCTGGCCGACGCTCGAGGCCGCGGCGCGCCGCTACCTCGCGACCGAGACCGGCCGGCCGCTCCTCTCGAAGTTCGTGAAGTTCCTTCCGCACGGCGCCGCCGCGCGCGCTCGCGGGGAGCGCAGCGATGCACCGACGGAGCACCAACGTTCGCGCGAGGACACCTTCGCGGCGATCCTGCAGGACTGCACCTTCGACGGCGCGAGCCTCTTCAACCCTTACTCGCCCCTGGCCGAGCACGTCGACCGCTACCTCGCCTGGCGCAAGACCGGGAGCTCGAACCTCGTGCCGCCGGAGTGGTGGAAGGGCCACCACCTGGCGCCCGGCCAACTCCTCGCGTTCCTGGACCGCTTCGCCGGGGTGGGCGGCCTTTCCAACGAGCGGGTCTCGATCGAAGAACTCCGGTTCTAGGCCTTCCCAAGTGGCCGAGTGCGGAGGTATGTTCGGGACATGACCAAGGCGGCTGATACGAGTGGGGAGCGCCCCGCCGTGGACGGAAACTTCGTCCTCGTGTGGGTCGAGCCGAAGCTGATCGCGTTCGCGATGCCCGGCGGACGCAAGAGCCTGCTCGCACTCGTGCGCTCGAGCGCCGCTTTGATCCGGTGCGCGGCCGAGATGCGCCACCGCGAGCAGACCGAGGTCAAGCGCCTCTCGAAGCAGCGGATCCGCGAGGTCGGGGCCGAGCTCCTCGTCGCTGCAGCGCAGCAGATGGTCGTGCTGAATCAGGCGCAGGAGCGCATCGCCGACGTCGTCGTGCAGATCACCGACGACTCGAACATCGACATGTTCCTCTCGCCGATGGTCACGCGCGGGGAGCTCGAGCGCGCCGCGGTGTTCGTGCTGCGCTCGGCGTACTCGGGGTGCAGGACGAGCGGGACGGTGCTCTCGGTCACGGAGTTCCAGCAGTGGGTCGAGCAGCTCGCGTGCGAGACGTTCTCGAAGCCGCTCACGACACCGCCGACGGCGGGGGATGTGCAGGCGTGAACACCCAACCCGGTGAGCTCTGCCTGCAGGCGCAGGACCTTTTGCGCGGTGCGCTCTACGACGCGCAGCGCGGGCGATACCTCGTAGCGCTGGCGAAGAGCCACGCGGCTTCTGCGATGCTCGCACTGCTCGACGATGAGCGCGAGCCGCACTGCGAGCCCGGCGACGCGCTGAAGCCGAGGGAGTCGTGAAGCTGACTGGGCCCTCGAAGCGCGAGCTCGTGTGGGTAGTCCGAGGCCGTGGGGTGGCCTTTCTGGCAGTGCCAATCCCCGAGGGCGAATTCATTGCGACCGTGTGCCTAACTCGGAAGCGACCCGCGCGCAAGAAGGCGCGCAAGAAGGCATGAAGCTCCGCCCCGAGAACGCACCCCGAGAGCAGGAGATCGCGCGCTTGCTCCTCCTGTGCGCGCGCTCGCAACCTCTGCCGAAGGGCACGAAGGCGACCAACGAGGCCGAGTTCTACTCGATGGCGCGCAAGTGGGTCCCCGAGCTCGCGCGCGCGTACCTCGTGAACCTGAAGACGCCCGCACCTCCGAAGCCCAACGCGGGCATGAGCGACGAGCGCCTCTTGCTCGTGGCCGCCGTAGTCGGGGCCGCCGCGCTGCTGCTCGCGGGCACGTGGAATCCATGGAATCGTCCTGGTGCCGGTCCCACGGTGCAGCAAACCCCGCTGCCCTTGGTTCCTTCCTCGGTCTCTCCCTCCTTGAACGACGATGGAGCGGGACCGGCACCTTTTCTTGCTCACGACGGTGTAGCTCAGTCGGAAGAGCGCGCGATTCCAAATCGCGAGGCCGAGGGTTCGATTCCTTCCGCCGTCGCCCCTCCGCGCGACCTCGCCCCCGCGATGCTGCCCACGCCCGTCGGCCTCTTCGAGTGCACGACCGGCCTCTGGAGCCAAGCGGAGTTCCTCGAGTCGATCGGCGCCGACGCGCTCGACCTTCCGGTCCTCGCGGACTGCGAGGCCGCGCTCCTCGACTCGCACGCGCTCGAGATGCTCACGCGCTCGCAAGCGATCAAGCTCGAGCTCGCCATGCTCGCGATGACTCCCGACACGCGCCGAGGGCCGGAGTTCGCGCGCGCCCTCGAGCTCGCCCTGCGCCTGTCGGACGGCGCCGAGCGCGACCTCATGCGCCAACTCGACTGCAGCAGGTGCAACGGCTTCAAGCGCTGGGCGGAGATGCACGCGCGGTACCTGGAGTGGAGCAGGTGAGACACGCCTGACGCACCGTCGGGCGATTCCGAAGGAGTAGTCCCAATGAAGATCGTCCCCGCCGTTGTCTTCGCCATCGCTCTCCTGTCCGTGCCCACGCGCGCAGAGCTCTACACCTGCGGCTCCGAGGGGGGCTGCCCGGCCACCATCAACGAGGACGGACAGCCTCGGGTCGAGAAGTTCCGCAAGGGCGACACGGTCGACACCGAGGCCGGGTGGTACGTCTCGACGGACGACGGCTGGAACAAGGTGAAGTCGGGCCTGTCCGGCAACGCCATGGGCCCGGCCGGGAACGTCACGTCACTGCCCGCGACGGCGGGCCTCGGCGTCGCCGGCGGCTCGCGATGGATGTGGGGCAACCAGATCGTCACGGCGCGCGTCCAGGACCCGCGCTACGGCGAGCCGACCGACGTTACGGCCGGCATCACCGACCGGAGCGGCGCGAGCCCGAACGTTCCAGGATCCGGTGGGCCTGAAAGCACGCCTGACGCTCCGACGTGCGATGACTCAGACGTGATCACGACACCCGACGGCACCAAGTACAGGTACAAGGGCGACAAGGTCCAGCGCCTGAACCCGCGCAGCGGGCAGTGGGTCAACGGCACGCTGATCCAGACCCCGCAGAGCGCCGGCGGCGCCATGCACTGAAACGCGAACTCGGTGCCGGGCGGCGCTAGCATCGTCGCCCGGCTTTTTCGTTCCACCTCTCCGAAAGGACCACGCCCACCATGGCCCTGCAGAAGTTCGACCTCGGCATCCTCTCGACCATCGACGACGGCCGCATCCGCGAAGCCTTCGGCCAGGCGCTGACGCGCGTCGAGCACGACCTGCGAGACCGCTCGATCGTGAAGAAGCCCCGCAAGATCACCATCTCTCTGACGCTCACGCCCGTGCCCGACGAGCGCGGCGAGCTCGAGAGCGTGTGGGTCGGTCTCGACGTCAAGGACAACATCCCCGCGCGCCAGACCAAGAACTACAACATGCGCGCCACGCGCGCCGGCTTGATGTTCAACGAGCTCTCCCCCGAGGAAGTTCGCCAGCAGACGATCGACGACGTTCCCGCCCCGAAACCCATCGAGAAGAAAGCCTAGTCCATGCTCGCAGAATTCCTCGCCGCGCTTCGAGAAGGCCTCCAGCGCGAGGTTCGGCCGCAGCTCCTGAAGGAGATCAGCAACGCCAACTTCGCGAGCTACGCGATGCCGGATGGCACCGTGCGGCTCGAGTCGATCCGCGCGCCGCCGCGCAACTACCGGCTCGCCTCGTTCACCGACCTGTGCGCCCTCGTTCTCCATCACGCTGAAGACGCGCTCGTGTTCCACGACTACGGGCACATCCAGGTCGTCCTCGACAAGTTCGACCGGCGCGAGGTTGCGACGATGGGCCTCGAATCCTCGTGCGCGTTCAGCTTCCTCCGCGGCCTGTGCGCCAACGACGGAGTCTCCTTCACGGTCCCCCAGGTCGTGCGGTTCCTGCGCTCGATCAAGGCGACCCCGGAGCGCATTGCCGAGTTCCGCAAGATCGACTTCGCGCGCACCGTCGGCACCCGCAACGACGTCCAGCACGGCCGCGAGTCGCTCGGACGTTCCATCGAGGCCGCCGTGCAGCAGGCGGACAAGATCCCCGAGGCCTTCACGGTCGAGGTGCCTGTGTACTCGTCCGCGGGCCTGCCGAGCGAGACCATCGTCGACGTCGAGGTGCAAGTCTTCCTCGACTACGAAGGGTCGAAGGTGCAGCTCAAGACCGACCCCGACGACATCAGTCTCGTGATCGACCGCGCGCACGCGCGCATCCGAGCGCTGCTCCCGAAGGACGTGGAGTGCTACCGCGGGAGGCTCGCGTAGGCCGTGCGAGGCTTCCGCGCCAAGGTCGACGAGAACCAGCCGGAGATCGTGAAGGCTCTCCGCGCGGCCGGTGCATCGGTGCAGTCCTTGTCCCCCGTGGGCAAGGGCTGCCCCGACCTCCTCGTCGGTTACAAGGGCTACAACTACCTGCTCGAAGTGAAGTGGCCACTCGGCACACCCTCGCAGCAGAAGCTCACGCCCGCGCAGGTGACATGGCACACGCAATGGTGCGGCGAGGTGGTCGTTGTACACAGCGCCAGGCACGCTCTTCTGGCGATCGGGGCTCCGCATGAATGAGCAAGAAGCCCTCGCCCGCTACCCGTTCGCCTCGTCGGACGACCTCGCCGAGCTCGCGCTCGAGGACCGCACGGCGAAGGCCGAGCGCGCCGCGTCGGCCGGCTTCGACCTCGCCAAGGCCCTCGCCATCTTCGCGATCGAGTTCGCACGCGTGGCCCCTGGCCGCGTCTTCTCGCTGCTCACGCTGTACGAGGAGCTCCAGACCCCACTCGTGCGCGCGATCCTCGCTAACCCCGACAAGTTCCTGCGCGAGGTTGCTGGCCGCCCCGGAGGTGTCCCGAAGGACACCAAGGTCGAGGTCAGGCCTTCCGGCGTGCGCCTTGGTGCTGGGGCGCAGGAGGTCGCCCGCCAGGGCCTGCCTGGCCCGTGGCTCGGCGCCCCTGGTTGCCCTGCGCCCGAGGACGACCATCCCTCTCCGGGATCGGAACCTCCTCCGACTGCGGCAGCGCCCGCATCCCCTGCGGGAGCACCGGCGGGAGCTCCTCGTTCGGGTCCCCCCACTTCGGATTCCATCGCTCCTCGCCTTCCGTAGGCCGCTCGTGATCGTGCGCCTTCTTGATCATCTCGCGCTCGTCGCGCGTCCTGCTCGCGCGCGCCTCGCGCGGGTTCGGCAGCGGATCGTCCTCGGGCACCGCGCCCTGCTCACGGGTGTTCGGCATCTTCGGCAAGCGCCGCACCTGCTGCGCGCGGAGCCGGCGCGCCGCGCGCTCCCACTGCTCGCGTGCGAACGCGATCCCCTTCTCGAGCTCGTCGGCGCGCTGCGCGCTGCCCTTGCGCACGAAGCGCGCGTACTCGGCCAGGAGCTCGAAGAGCTTGCCTTGCCTCACGAGCGGGTCGTCCTCGTGCCAGAAGCGTGGGGGGAACGCGTGGCGCGCGTGGTTGCGCAAGAACGGCATCTCCTTCTCGGGCACCCCGGAGAAGGCCATCTCGTTGCGAGAAAGGATCGGAAGAATGGGATCAGGAGAGAGTGATCGGGCGCGGCTCATGGGAGAGAAGGGTAGCCAAGGCGAGCCGGCGGAGTCGCGGGCTTTCCCGAGCGAGTTCTACGGGGTGGACGGGATCTATCACTTCCGCGGGCTGACGAAGCGCGAGTGGTTCGCCGGCCAAGCCCTGATCGGGCTCATGGCCGCCACGAAGCCTCAAGACTGGACGACCAGGGCCCACGCCGACTACGCGCTAGTGGCGTTCGATCAGGCCGACGCGATGCTCGCCGAGGCCAAGAAGCCAAGCGAGTCAACGTGACTGACCCCCTCGCTTTTCGGATTGCCGACCTGGAGTCCGCCCTCGCCGAGCGAACGAGGGAGCTGGAAGAGGCGCGGGCTGCCGTCGGGCAGCGAGACGAGGCTGCGCAGATACGCACCGACGAGATCGTGCGTCTGATGAGGGAGCGCGACGAGGCGCAGGCAGCGCTAGAGCGTCTCCGCGCCGCGCCGTGGCCTGGGCAAGCGAACATCGTCCTGGCCGCGTACCGCGCCGCTGAGGCCGATCCGCACTGCGAGGTCCCGCACGAAGACATGGCCGAGCTTATCGACAGGACCGTACGCGAGAACGCCGCGCTCCGCTCCGAGCTCTCCGCCCTGCGCGCCGACGCGGAGCGCATTGCGCAGTATCACACTTCGGACGGCTACTGCACGTGGTGCCACAGACTGGACCGCGATCACTGGAGCGATTGTCCGACGGCGGTCGCTCGGACCGCTCTCGCCGCTGCGGGAGGAGGAAGCGGGACGTGACGGAACCCGACGCCAGCTACTGCGAGGAGTGCGGCGCCTACGTCGGCCAGACGCTCCTCACGAGCCCAGTCCTGTGCATGGACTGCGCGCCCGACATGGAGCACACGGGCGAGGAGGACCTGGACGAGGACGGGCCGGAGCTCGAGCCGGACCGCGGGGACACGCTCTGGCCGGCATGATCACCTTCCTCCTCTGCTCGTGCGCCTTCACCCTCGGGTGGGCTCTCGGAAGGGCACTGCCACCGCGGGAGTCACGCATAGACCGACCCTCACGCCCACGCTAGGCTCGCTCCCTCGGCGGACGTGCACACGCCCGTCGTGGGATCTTCCTGGTCACCGTCGTGAGACGGAGGCCAGCCCGCGGCTCCCCACGTGTGCACGCGAGCCTCGGACGCGCCGAAGCATGTGCACACACGCGGCTACCCTGGTACCCGAGCCCCTCCACGGTCTGGCCGACCGTGGCGAACGAGCCCATCCCCGCCACTCTGGACGCGGGATCAGCTCTCGGGAGGACCCCACGGTCGACGTCGACCGGCCCGCGATCACGGGCGGCGGGGAGACTCGGAGCGGCCTTCGGGCCGCCGGCGCGCCCGCTTCTTCTTCCGACGGACTGGGTAGGAGCCGAACCGGCGGACGAGACGGTGAGCTACCACGATTGCGAGCCGTAGGCGCCTGTCAAGAGCACAACTCGGGCCGTTGACCGAGGGGGAGGCCGGGGGCACCCTGTGCCGCCATGCGCCCCCTCCTCTGGCTGCTGCGGCTCTGGCCCTTCCTGCTGATCGCCTGCGCGCTCGAGCCGAGCTCGGTGGAGCGCGTGCGGATGGCGAGCCCGGTTCGCCCAGTGAGGAAGCCCTTGCGCCCAGTAGGCGCCCCGCTGCCGCCCGATGTGCTCGTGATCGTGCTCGACGACCTCGGGTACTGGAATGGGCACTACGGCGACCCGGCGGACCCTGACACGCCCGTGCTCGACGGCCTGGCCGCGCAGGGGGTCACGTTCTCGCGCTGCTACGGCGCGCCGACCTGCCAGCCGGCCCGGATGATGCTCAACACCGGGCACGTGTGGGTCACCGACGCCGGGCCGGCCGTGGCCCTCGGGGCGCACACGCCCAAGCTGGCCGAGAAGTTCCTGCCCGAGCGCATGAACTCGGCCGGGTACGTGAGCGCCCTCTTCGGGAAGTGGCACCTCGGCGTGGCCCAGATCACCGGGTGGACGCCCGAGCAGGCCCCGCGCAGCCAGGGGTACACGTACTGGTACACGGGCCTGCGCGCCAACGTGAACGCCTGGTACGACGAGCAGAGCCAGCCCCAAGAGCCGATTGACTACGACTACTGGTGGCGAGTCGAGGCCGAGACGGGCGAGCTCCGCACCACCTTCCAGCCCGACGAGCTCGAGGATCGCTTCCTGCAGCTCTATCCGCTCGCGCCCTCGCCCAAGTTCACGATGGTGTGCTCGAGCGCGCCGCACGCGCCCTTCGACCCCTTCCCCGGCTGCTCGCCCTTCGGCTTCCCGGCCTACTGGTACGAGTGCATGGCCGAGCACGTCGATGCCTCGATCGGGGCGGTGCTCTCGGTCGTGGACCTCAACACGACGCTCGTGATCGTGTGCGGCGACAACGGCACCCCGCCCCAGGTTGGCGGGGCGAAGGCGAAGGCCACGTGCTACGAGCGCGGCCTGCGCGTCCCGCTGATCATCGCTGGCGCAGGGGTGACGGTGGCCGGCGGGACAGTCATCGACGAGCTCGTCTCGCTTGAGGACCTCTACGCAACCGTGATCGCGGCCGGCGGTGGGACGATCGTCACTGGCCTGCACCCGATCACGTCCCGCGACCTCGAGCCGCTGCTCACCGGAGGCGCCTGGACGCCGCGCGCGCACGTCATCGCGGGCGACAACTGGGCCACGAGCACGGCCGACGGGGTTAGATGCATCGTGACGACCGATCGCTGGAAGCTGATCCAGAAGGACACGACCCGCGACGGTGTGGCCGACGTCGAGGAGCTCTACGACCTGGCCAGCGACCCCTTCGAGTTCGCCAACGTGCTCGCGGTGAACGCGGCTCGAGCCGACGCCATGCGCGCGACGCTCGAGGCCGAGAGCATCCCGTGACGAGCTGTATCAGGCTCGTCCAGGCTCAGGCGGTCAACGCGGGCACGCCACCCGTCGATCAGGACATCGTTGCATCGTCAGGGCCGTACTCGGACCGCCAGCCGGTCGCGGCGCTGTACCAGACTAGCGGCTGCACGAGCACTAACTCGCCGCTCGCCAACTCGCGGTACGGCCTCGGAATCACCGACGGCACGACCCAGCGTGCGTACGGGGTCTCCCAGGAAGACGGGGCGAACTCGGGCAACGCGGACGCGCAGACGCGCCACGACACGGCCACCGTGATTCAAATGCCGCAGTCGACCTCGAGCGCCTTGGCCGGTGAGGCCGCGTGGTCCTCGTGGCAGAACGGGGGATCACGCATCACGTGGGCCGACCTGCTCGAGGATCGGATCATCAACGCTCTGTACTTCTTCGACTGCGAGGCCAAGGTCGTTGACTTCGCCGGCTCCTCGACCCTGAACGGCACGGCCTCGGTGACTGGGCTGCCCTTCGTGCCCGACATGGTCGTATCCATCTCGCACTTCAACGCCTTCGCGGCCGACACTGGCACGGACGACTTCCGCTCCTGCCTCGGGTTCGCGGTCAAGACCCCTGCGGGCGCGATCCAGCAGGTGTGCCATACCAAGTTCTGCAACGACCAGAACGCCCTCGCGACCTCGCACGCGGCTGCGCTGCACGACAACGCCATCGTGGCGGCAGTCGATCAGGCGAGCGATGGGCCGCTGCTCGAGCTCACGGCCTGGAACTCCGACGGGGCGGACATCACCACGCGCCGCGCGGCGATCTCGATCTCGACGGCACTCCTCTTCCTGCGCACGCGGCGCAAGCTATGGGCGGGCATCCCCTCGCTCGTGACGAGCTCCACCGGCGTGAAGGCCATCACTGACCCGGGCTTCCGCGCCGCGTCCTACCTCTGCCTCGCCACGCGCCTGGCGACGAAGAACACCACGAGCCGCGTGGCTGCAGGCGACGGCTGGACGCACGGGGGCTTCAGCGGGTTCACCGCCGAGGAGTTCTTCGTCGGCGGGTACGAGGCCGACGCTGCGGCGGCTTCCGTCTCACGCGCCCACGCATCCTTCAACGTCGCCTCGCCGATCCTCGTGGCCGCCACACCCACCTACTCCTGGATCGCCAACCACGAGTCTCTCGACCCCAACGGGTTCTCGATCAACGTCGGGGACGCCAGCTTGACCGACGAGCTGGCCGCGTTCGTGGCCATCGGGGACGTGCGCGACGGCTGGCTGCCCGAGATCGTGCGCCGCCGGCACCGGAGCGTGGTCTGGGGCCCTCGCGGCAAGTAGGATCGCTTCCCGCTCCCATGCCCACCTCTCGAACCTCCCTCGGAGCTTCCCGCGATGGGCCGCAAGTACAAAGCCACGATGTTCCTCTCGGCCTTCGACACGGCCAACAACACGATGGTGTCGATCACGACCGGATCCGGGAAGGTCACGATCCTTCGCGGCTTCCGGCTCGAGCAGTCCAGCGACTACGGGGATGCCGCCGCTGAAGGCCTGCGCGTCCAGTTGCTGAAGGGCACGGGCGGCGGTGGCAACGGCACGGTGATCACGGCCGTCCCGCTCTCGCCCGCGGACACGGCCTTCGCTGGCGTGGTGCGTGCGGACCCCGACACGATCACCACGACCACGATCATCCAGGAGTTCGGCATGAACATCCAAGCCGGCGTCCTCGACACCCCGCCCGAGGGCTGGGGCCTCGAGATCAGCGGCTCGATGATCGTGGGCCTGCTGATGGTCACCGACCCCGCCGACGCGATCGACTTCGAGCTCACGCTGGACCTGGAAGAGCTCGGGTAGGCCGGTCCGACCCCCGTGCCGCGCTGGGTCTACACCCACCCGTGGCGCACTGACCGGCGTTCGCTCGTCCCCGGCCACAGGGCTCCCTCGCGGTTCGTCGTCGTGCGCCGCATCCGTCCCGTGTCGATCGGGCGGGTGCGGCGCGCCAGCGTCCCGCTAGGGCGCGCGGCGCGCGAGAGCTTCAGTCTCGTCGCGGTCCTGGTGCAGCGGCGCCTCGTCCTCGTGCGCCGCAGCATGGCGCGCCAGGTCGTGCCGGGACGGCCCGAGGCGCGACAGAGCGAGTGGGTCCGCGTCCTGCGCCGGATGCGCGAGCGCCTGCGCCGGTTCGTGCAGCGGCCGCGCCCGGCCCTCCCGTCCGCTCCGCCGACCTTCGTGCGCGGGACGGGCTACCCGAAGGGCGCCAACGCGTACGCCGGCTCGGTGATCGGGGACAACGCGTTCCCCGGCTCAAGGAAGGGGGCGAACCGTGGTTGACCAAGTCGCGGTCGTGCAGTTCACGAAGGCCGCCGGTGCGGGGGTGCTAGACATCACGAGTCCGCTGATCACGGAGACCTTCGACTGCGCGATCATCCTCTGCTCCGGCTCTGACAGCGACGGCACGAACAACACGCACGCCATCTTCGGGATCGGGTTCTGCTCGACCAACACGGACGGCGCGGGGGTGCAGAACGTCTCGATCGGCCTGCAGATCGAGAATGGGGTCGTGGCTGTCGACGCGGGCTTCCGGAACCTCAACGGGAAGTGCATCAACATCCCCGCCGGCACCGATGTGGCCACGGTCCTGGTGGACGCCGCGTTCGATTCTGTGCAGCCGGGTGGCGTGCGGCTCAACTTCACGACGGCCACCGTCCAGGTGAAGGGGGTCGCGCTGCTCTTCGCCGGGCTCACGGAGAGCGTGATTCGGCAGATCCAGCCGACCTCGACGCCGACGGCCTTCGAGTGCCCTGACTCGGCCGGCGGCAGCGGCACCTTCGAGCCGGACCTGCTCGTGTGGCTGACTCACGATCACCCGGGCGGGGCGATCAACGAGGCCGAGGGCCAGTGGAGTCTCGGGTTCACGATCAACGACGGGGGCAGCCCGCCGCAGCAGATCGCGAGCTTCTTCAACGTCGACGAGATCGACCCGACCGACGCGGATGGCGTGGCCCGGACGGATGTGTCCTTCGGCTGGCTGAACCTGACCACGCGCGCGCAGGAGACCGGCGGGGTGACCACGTTCTCGGCCAACGGCTTCACGGCCGCGAGCTCGATCGTTGGCGGCATCCGCTGCAGCTTCCTCGCGATCAAGTTCTCTGGGCCCTTCCGCGCGGCCATCGCGCAGCTCGCGGTCGCGGCCTCGACCGGGCTCCAGTCCTTCAACGCGTTCGGGTTCACTCCCGACGTGGTCCTTGGGCTCGCGACCCTGCTCGCGGCGACCGACAGCCTGACCGACGGGCCCACGGCCTCGGCGGGTGGGTATCTGCTCACGGGCAAGTACGGCTCGAGGGCCTACACCTTCCGCCAGGACGAGGGCGTCGACCTCAACCCGACCACCACGGCGGCGAGCTCGCGCCAAGAGGACGTCGCCCTACTCATGTTCGACGACACGGGCACCGTCGTGCAGCGTGCGACGTGGGCCGGTGGCACGGGCTCGGGCGGGTTCCGGATGGACTTCTCCGTCGCGAGCGCCGTCGGGACCATCGCTGCGCTCGGGCTCCAGCTCCAGCGGTCGACCCCGCCAGCGCATGGGGGCCGGGCACGGGCCGCGCCAGCGCGCCAGGGCGAGGCTCGAGCGCGCCGGTTCGTCCCGCTCGGCATCCTGCGCGCGGCCCGCTACGGGCGCATGCTGAAGGCCGTGGCGCGCAACCGGATGCTCGCCCGGCTCGCCCAGCGTCGGCGGGTCATCGAAGCGGTGGGCGTGGAGATCGAGCGGGTCACGACCGATCCCAGCAGGATCCAGGGCGACAGCGCCTTCCCCGGGTCCTGGAAGGGCGGGAGCGCCGAAGCTGGCTCGGTCGCGGGCGACTCGGCATGATGCTCGGGCCATGAGTTTCACCCGCCGCGGTCTCCTCGGGTTCTTCACCGCGCTTCCGTTCCTGAAGGTGAAGGCGCGGCCCACGGCGTTCATCCACACGTCCAGGATCGAGGACTTCGAGGATCGGCCGTACTCGGTGCCCGTGTTCCTCAACGAGTGCGACGGAACGCCGCACGGAGACTTCCTCGAGTTCCTGGACCGCGACGAGCTTGCCGCCATCACGCCCTCGCCGTGGGTCCGGGTCGCACACACGGATGGCGTCTACCGCTACGAAGAGGGAACCATCGTGACGAGCCGACGCGGCCGCAAAGCCTTCTTCAAGCTCGTGAAGCAACGCACGCCCTCCTGATGCGCCCCCGAATCTACAGCCACGAGGTTTGGGAGGGCCAGGACTGGCAGCCCCTAGACCTCTTCGCCTACGGCGACGGCGTGCTCCCGCTGCACTCGGACATCAGCGGCATCGACCTCAAGATCTTCAAGCTCCCCGAGGCGACGGTTGTGTACCAGAGCCTCGCCGAGAGCCCAGGCAACGGCGTCACAGGTCCGTTCTTCAACACGCCGATCCTCGATGCCGGCTGGAAGCAGGGCCCCCCCGGCTACAACTACAAGCGGCGCATCGAGATGAGCGTGCTCGAACCTGCTCTCGCCGTCGCGGGCCTCGTGTTCGAGCCGGGCCAGACCTACCGCGCCGAGATCACCCTCAACGGAACCACCGAGGGACGCTTGATCAGCGTCCACGAATACACGATCAAGGGCCGGTACGGGCAGCCGTAGCGCCGCCTGCGGGGTACCCGCTCGACCTCGTCAGCGCGTCAGGTTCGTTCACTCTCCAAGGCCCGGGGCCGGCACCGGGTTGCGATCGGCGGGCGCCGGCATACCTTCCCGCTCCCCCATGGCCAGGAAGAAGCCCACACCGAAGAAGACGCACGAGCGAACCAACGTGGAGGCGCTCGATGCAAAGAGCACCGAACTCGCCAAGAAGACGGGCGGCCTGCACTACCCGAACCCGACCGAGTTCGCCGTGCTCGAGGGCTACATCAGCGCCGGCAACCACCTGACCACCGCGTGCAAGGCCGCAGGTGTTTCCTGGGACCGCTTCCACCGCTGGCGCGAGGCCGCCATCAAGGGCGACCCGGTGCTACGGCCCTTCCTCGACATGATCGAGCGCGCCGAGGCCGCGGCCGAGATGCGCGCGCTCGCCATCATCACCGAGGCCGCGGAGGGCACGCCGGTGACGCGCAAGAAGACCGCGACCACCACGACCGGCAAGACCTACAGCGAGACCGAGACCATCGAGCAGAAGGATTGGCGCGCGGCCGCGTTCGTGCTCGAGCACCGCTTCCAGGAGCGGTACGCGCGGATGCGCAAGCTCCAGCACTCGGGGGTGTTGACGCACCGCCAGGTGATCGTGCTACACGACAACGACCCCTCGCTCGAGCTCGACGAGTGGGACGAAGAGACCGAGGCCCCCGAGGACGCGGAGTACCGCGTGATGGACGACGATGGAGACGAACCCGAGACGGAAGACCTTGCGCCAGGCGCAGACGGCTAGGGCCGAGAAGCCCGAGTACGACATGGATCTCGCACTCGTGAAGGAGGTCGAGCGGCTCGAGGAGCTCCCCTTCGCGTGGGAGCGGCAGGCGCTCGAGGTGGCGAGTCAGCGCGTGTACCAGCTCGAGCGTGCGCTGATGCCGCGCCAGCGCGCGAGCCTGCTCGAGATCCTGAAGCGCCGCGGCGACGGGCAGGCGAGCGAGGGCGACGAGTGAACCTCGAACTCTTCTCCTGCAGTGGCGGCATGGCCGAGGGCTTCCGTCGCGCCGGCATCCGCTTCGACTTCGTCTTCGACTACGACGCCGATGCCTGCGCGAGCTACGAGAAGAACCTCGGGCACGCGCCGGTCCGGATCGACGTGCACGATCTCCTGCTGATGGTGCGCGGCGGCTGGCGCCCGGGGCCGGTCGAGCTGCTCGTCGCCGACCCTCCGTGTACGCCGTGGTCGCGCGCGGGCAAGCGCCTCGGCCTCGACGACGAGCGCGACATGCTGCGCGAGACGGCCGAGCTCATCGCGCTGCTGCGTCCCGCGACCTACCTGATCGGCAACGTGCCGGGGCTCCAGGACGCATCATCGTGGGGCGTCGTGCAGGAGGTGATCGGCGGCCTCTCGCGACATGGCTACTGCGTGGACGACTACGTGCAACTCGACGCGGCGGACTTCGGCGTGCCGCAGCACCGCATCCGCCCGTTCTGGTTCGGGCACCTCGAGGGCCGGTGCGTGCGCTGGCCGACGCGCACGCATTGCTCGCCGAGCGAGGCGCGCCAGGTCCTCCTGCCCGGGCTCGAGCCTCTCCGGCCGTGGGTGACGTGCCGGGATGCGCTCGGGCACCTCTCGCTCGAGGACCTCGGGCGGCCGGTGCGCCTGCGCTGGAAGGAGACGGACAACCACCGCGCGACGACGCCCGACGAGCCGGCGAAGACGCTCACGAAGAACACACACAGCGACGGGTCGCTGCTGCGCGAGGCTGAGGGCCACCCGATCGCTCGCCCGGAAGGCGTTGCGCCGACGATTCGCGGTGGCGGATCTGGCCACAGCGCGCCGCAGGTCGTTCTTGCAGAGAGCCGGTTGGTCGGCGCCTGGAAGAACGGCAACCACTTGCCCTCGCGAGTGGACGAGCCCGCGCTGACCGTGACGGCCGCCGGCCACTCCTCGGCGAGCTCGGTGCTGCTGTTGAACGAGAAGCACCCGATCAACGCGCAGGACGAGCCGAGCATGACGGTGTGCGCGAAGGACCGAGGCGGGGCGCAGGGCGCGCGGGCGCTCGCGCAGCTCGGGATGGCGATGCCGCCGCCGCTCGCCGAGGTCGTCGCGCGCGCCATCGCCGCACGGTCGTGAGCCCGTGCCGCGCCTGAAGGACCCCTCGAAGGAGTTCCACGCCCACGGCGCGGGTGTCGTGCTCTTCCGCTGGCTCGAGGGCCGCGAGATCCCGCCGGAGGAGTGCATGGTCGTCGGCCCCGCGGGCACGGGGAAGTCGATCAACGTCGGGAAGTTCCTGTGGGGCTTCCTCGACCGCTGGCCCAAGGCCAAGGTCCTCGTCCTGCGCAAGACGCGCGTCTCGCTCAATGAGTCGTGGCTCGACACCTTCGAGAACGAGGTCCTGTGGCCGGGGCACCCTTCGATCGGCGAGAAGAGCCGCGAGCACCGCACGCACTACGACCACCCGAACGGCGGGCGCCTCGTGCTCGGCGGGATGGACCAGGCGCGGCGCCTGTTCTCGACGCAGTACCACATCATCTTCGTCAACGAGATGACGGAGCTCACCGAGGCGGAGTGGATGTCGCTCCACCGCGCGCTGCGCCGTCCTGGCGGACCTGGCTGGCACCTGCTCCTCGGTGACGCAAACCCGGACGCGGAGTTCCACTGGGCGCACCGACGCTTCCCCGACCCGATGCCGAGGGGCAAGCGCCGCGCGCGCCTGCGCGGCCGCGAGCGGATCCTCTCCTTCCACAAGGACAACCCGACGATCACCGAGGCGTACATGCATCGCCTCGACACGCAACTCGTCGGGCACATGCACGACCGGCTCTTCAAGGGCCTGTGGCGCACGGCCTCGGGCCTCGTGTTCGGCACGTACAACGCGTTCATGCACCTCCAGACCCTGCGCCTCGTGTGGCAGCGCGACGCGTTCGGGAAGCCCCTGCGCGAGGAGCCGGTCACGTGCGAGTTCGTGCAGCTCGGGTTCTCGACCGAGCTCACGTGGTTCGCAGGCGGAATGGACTTCGGGCACACGAGCCCCGGCGCCGTCGAGATCTTCGGACACGACCGCGAGAAGCGCGCGATCCGCGTCGCCGAGGTCTACCACACGAAGAAGGACCTCGAGTGGTGGGCCGACTGGGTCGCCGACCTGTACGCCAAGTTCCGCATGCGCTTCCTGTGCTGCGACTCGGCCGACGGCTCGAGCACGGGGCAGGGCGCCATCAAACGCCTGAACGATCACCTGCAGGAGCGCGGGGTGCCGCGGATCGCCATCCCGGTCAAGAAGCCGCGCCGCAAGCTCGCCATGCTCAACGCCGTGCGCGAAGGCCTGCGCCTGCGCCAGGGCGACGGGTTCCCCTCGCTGATCCTTGGGCGCGACTCGCTCGTGCACAAGCCGGACCCGGAACTCGTGGCTGCCAAGTTGCCGACTCGCTGGGAAGAGGAGATAGTGGGCCTCGTCATCCGGTCACCCCGGGAGACCGAGCGTGGCGAGGTGCCTTTCGAAGAAGAGGACCCTGCCTGCCCGAACCATGCCTGTGACGCGGGAGCCTACGAGCTATGGGAAGCGTGGAAGAAGGACCTGTCGAGGAAGTCGAAGTCGCCGCAACGCCTGCTGCAGGACACGGAGGAGTTCCTGAAGGAGGACGCCTACGCGCTGGCGAAGAGGGAGCGCCGCGAGCACCCGCGAAAGCGCCGCCGCGCATGATCTGCCGCGGGTGCGCGGAGGATCGCGATCGGATGGTGATGCACGACCCGTACCGGCCGAGCGTGAAGGGCCCGTGCGTGTGCTGCGGGAAGACGTACGGCGCGCGCGACCTCGCGGTGCTCGAGGACTGGTACAACCCGCAGGGGCGAAAGGCGGTGCGCGCGTGACGGACTGGGAAAAGGAGGCGTGGGCAATCAGCGAGAGCTGGGCGAGGGCTCACGCAGCGCGGCACGCGAGCACAGACTGGAATGCCGTTGACGCGAGGGAACTCGAGAACGCGCTTCTCGGGTTCGGCCGCGAGATGGCGGAAGAAGCGCGCGAGGCCGAACAGGAGAAATGGCAGAGGGCCCAATCGGCCTTGAGCCACGCCTACCTGCGGCTGCGAAAGCTGATCCCCGGAGCGTTGCAGACGGCTTATCTGTCGGCCACGCACGTGTGGGAGCACACCGAGGAGTGCCTGCGGAAGCTTCTCGGCGCAGCCGACGCGCGCGCGGAGGAGATTGCGCGGCTGATCGAGCGCATGCCGGGCGGCTTCCTCGACGAGGGACCCCTCGTGGCAGCCGCCTCTGTCGCCCGCTCGACGATCTCGAAGCCGGCGCCTGTCGTGGACTTCTCCGAGAGCAAGCCGTGGGAGCAGCCGCAGCGCGCCTATTCGCTCGACTCAAAGGGGCACCCGTGGACCGAAGCCGCGATCCGCGCCGACGAGCGGGAGAACCTGATCACCCTCCTCTACGAACTCGGGTATGACGGCGCAGCCGAGCGCGTCGAACAGAAGTTGAAATCGCGTGCGTCCAAGACGCGCGAGGACGTGCTGGAGGAGGCGCTGCGGAAGATCCGAGATTGGCCCGTGAAGGATGGAATCAACCCGGAACACCTGATGCGCCACGAGGCCGACAGAGCCCTGTGGTGGAAGCCGTGAAGGCCGTTGCAGCGCCTGCAGAGGAGCCCGAGGACGAGACCGAAGCCCTGCGCGAGCAGCGCGCGAAACTCTTGCGCCTGATCGTGAGACTGATTCCATGGTGGCGGCCGTGAAGCCCGCCGCCAAGCGCTCGAGGCGAACGCGCGTGCGCAAGCTCACCGGATGGGAGAGATCCATTCTGCACATCACGCGAGCGCTGCTCAAAAACCCACACCTAGGTCATCTGCCTGGAATCCAGACGAAGCCCAGCGCCACGCACTGG
>Ga0134127_10000347_pt1 | contig 47033 bp, 32 predicted proteins | sample KB31753_FD_96459 | JGI IMG/M metagenome (GOLD analysis project Ga0134127, IMG submission 96459) | Terrestrial soil microbial communities with excess Nitrogen fertilizer from Kellogg Biological Station, Michigan, USA - KB3-175-3 | ecosystem: Environmental > Terrestrial > Soil > Unclassified ...
AGTTCACGGCGAAAAAGGTTGGATGTTCCGGCAGATCGACAGGATTATTGCTGCAGGAACCCATGGATACCGGGTTACCCTGCGCAGCATTTTGAACTACAAGGTGGCAGCCGCGATCTTATTCTTCGCCGGGCTCGGGGCAACCTACTTCGTCTACCGTTCCGTGCCCACCGCGTTTGTACCCAACGAAGATCAGGGATATTTCATCGTCGTGGTGCAGGGCCCGCCTGGGGCCTCGCTCGAATACACCACATCCATCCTCGATCAGGTCCACAACTACATCCGGACTGTCCCTGAGGTTCGAAACGACTTTGCCATCAGCGGCTTCAGCTTTACCGGCAGCGCTTCGAACCTTGGCATCATCTTTGTGACCTTGAAGCCCTATTCCGAACGTCATGGAATCGAGCACAGTTCGGCTACGGTGGTGAACCGCATTCGAGGGCCGCTGTTCGGAATCAATGGAGCCATGGTGCTTCCCTTCGAACCGCCATCCGTGCAGGGCGTCGGTCGGTTCGGCGGCTTCCAGTTCATCCTGCAGGATCTGGGCGGACATACTCCCGATGAGTTGGCCGCCGTTACCATGCAAATGATGGGCGGAGCGGCGCAACACAAGACCAACGGGCGCAATGATTTGACTGGCGTCTTTAGCAGCTTTACGGCAAACGATCCGCAATTTCTCGTCACCATCGATCGAGAGAGGGCGAAGAGCATGCAGGTTCCGCTGCAGCAGATCACGGACGCGCTGGGCGTCTACATGGGCTCGGCTTATGTGAATGACTTCGACTTCAATAACCGTGCCTATCGTGTTTACATTCAGGCGGAAGGCAAGTTCCGTGCGGCCGCACGCGACATCCGAGAGTATTACGTGCGTTCTCAGACCGGGGCCATGATCCCCCTGGACAATCTGGTCAGCGTGACCCAGACCACGACACCGCAGACCATCAGCCATTACAACCTTTTCCGCTCCGCCGAATTGGACGGTTCGGCCGCGCCGGGTTTCAGTTCCGGACAGGGCATGGCTGCTATGGAAAACGTGAGCAGGAAAGTTCTGCCGCAGGGATTCAGCTTTGAATGGACCGGGCTTTCGCTCGAAGAATTGGGCTCTGGACGGACCACGGCCATCCTGTTTGGCCTGGGAATTCTGGTGGTTTATCTGACACTCTCGGCCCAGTACGAAAGCTTTGTGCTGCCTTTTATCGTTTTGCTCGCTGTGCCAATGGCAATGCTCGGCGCGCTCGGGGCGGTTTGGATTCGTGGTGCGCTGCAGGCTTTTGTCTGGCACGAACCGGTCACCAGTCAGAACGACGTTTACTGCCAGGTCGGACTGGTTATGCTGATCGGCTTAGCCAGCAAGAACGCGATTCTGATCGTCGAGTTTGCGGAACAGCTGCGGGAACGCGGCCTGCCGCTCTTCGAAGCTACCCTGGAAGCGGCTCGCATCCGCCTGCGTCCTATCTTAATGACGTCGTTTGCCTTCATTCTTGGTGTGGTTCCCCTTATTCTGGCAACCGGCGCTGGATCCGCGGGGCGGCACTCGGTCGGCACCACCGTCTTTGGCGGTATGTTGATGTCCACCCTGCTAAATCTGTTCTTCATTCCAGTGCTGTACATGATCATCGAGGGTTGGCGAGAAAGAAGCGGCGTCAAAATCCAGCAGCATGAGCAACCCTGAGATCGTGCTGACCAATCCATTCCAAGAGCATCCAAATAAATCGAATCGATCGGCATTGCATCTCGCCAGAAAGTGAATGGGAATGCACAGAACTGTTTTCGCCCTGGTTGCCGTCATTTGCCTCGTCGCAATCAGCGCAAACTCTGCGGATAAGAACCAAGACGCTCCCCAAACCTGGTACTTCGCCGTTTCCGGCGACTCGCGAAATTGCGGCGACGTTGTGATGCCGGCAATTGCAGGCGACGCTTTGAAACACAATGTGTCCTTCTACTGGCACTTGGGCGACTTACGCCTGATCGCCGGTCCGGACCAGGACTTCATTGAGCAGCGGGTACGGCAAGGAAAACCCACCAATCTCGCAATCTATCAAGAAGAAGCCTGGGATGATTTCATTGAAAATCAAGTCAAGCCCTGGGGTGAGGTCCCGTTTTATCTGGGAATCGGCAATCACGAGGTCATTCCGCCCAAGACGCGCGCCATGTTTGTTGAGAGATTCCATGAATACCTGAACCGGCCTGAGCTTCGCGAACAGCGGCTCAAGGATGGTGGGAGCGCAAGGGAGGCCAACACCTATTTCCACTGGGTGCGAGAGGGAGTTGATTTCATCAATTTGGATAACGCCACTGCCGACCAGTTCGACTCCAAGCAGATGGACTGGTTCTCGAGCGTGCTCGACCATGATCGAAAGGATGAGAGCATCCGCACGGTTGTGGTTGGCATGCACAAGGCTCTGCCGGAGAGCATCTCCTTCAACCACAGCATGAATGAAAGCCCGGCGGGCACAGAGAGCGGGCGCCAGGCTTACCTGATGTTGCTGAAACTGCAGAATGACACCCACAAGAACGTCTACGTTCTCGCCAGTCACTCGCACTTCTTCATGGAAGGCACCTACAACACGGATTACTGGCACTCGAACGGCGGCGTCATTCCTGGCTGGATCATCGGAACGGCGGGCGCCGAGCGCTATCCGCTTCCCGACAACGCCGGCGGTGCGAAGGCGGCCAAGACGAACGTTTACGGCTATTTGATGGCAACCGTAAATCCCGAAGGCGAACCGCCCGGCACGATCAAGTTCAAGTTTGAAGAGTTGAAAGAAAACGATATCCCCAAAGAGGTTATGCAACGCTTCACGCCGAGATTTGTGCATGAGTGCTTCGGGGGAAATCGCAGGAAGATAGCTGTCCAGTAGCCCCTTGGCCGGCCTCGATCGAGCTGCAGTCACACGCGAGAACGGTCTCCAGCTTGCTGAGCGCTCAGTGCTAAATGCTGAGCCTGCCATGCTATACTTCTGTATCCCACGCCGTTGAACGTGAACGGGAGGTTTGTATCGATAAGCGTTTTATCCGCACAAATGATCGTATTCGAGCGCGCGAAATCCGCGTGATTGATGATGAGGGCAAGCAGATCGGCATTCTGCCACCTTTTGAAGCGCTCAAGATGGCCCGCGAACGAAACCTGGATCTGGTCGAGATTTCCCCCACAGCACAGCCGCCGGTTTGCCGCATTATGGATTACGGGAAATACCTGTACCAGCAGGAGAAGAAGGAACGCGAGGCCAAGAAGCATCAGAAGACGATCACGGTTAAGGAAGTAAAATTCCGCATCAATGTCGACGATCACGACTACGAGACCAAGAAGAATCACGTGTTGCGTTTTCTGGATGAAGGCGACAAGGTCAAGGCGACCATTTTCTTCCGCGGACGCGAAATGACCCGCACCGGATTGGGACGTGAGATTTTGGAACGGCTGATTAAGGACATCGGCGACCGTGGACTGGTGGAGTTCCGGCCGCGACAGGAAGGCAACACCTTGCACGCGATCCTGGCGCCGAATACGAAAAAGCCAGGAGAAAAGCAGCCCGCTCAACCACAACAGCCGAGAGCGAGCCAAGCGTAAAAATCGGCAATTGGAGTTTGACCGTTTGGCCTTTCGACTGGAAAGGTCATGCTCGGTATTTGCCAGTTGCCAAGTGCTGATTGCGGGAGATTTCATGCCAAAGTTAAAGACACATAAGGGCGCGGCCAAGCGCTTCAAGAAAACCGGGACAGGAAAGGTGAAGCGCAACAAGGCGTTCTTGCGTCACATCCTGACCTCGAAGGATAAGAAGCGCAAGCGCCACTTGGGCGGCGCGACGCTGGTGAGTGATGCCGACACGCCCAAAGTAAAGAGAATGATTCCGTACTAGCGATCTTGAGCTTTAGCCGCTAGCGACCAGCTTCTTGCAATCTAAGTTTGCATGCTGGTTCGGGGCCAAGAGCTCACAGCTAAAAACGGATTCGAGCGAGTGAAGAGGCACATCCTGCCTCCAGCCGCTAAGTTGAAAGCAAAAAAAGGAGAACACCATGCCTCGTGTAAAACGCGGGACCAAACGCCGCGCTAAGCGTAAAAAGATACTAGACCGCGCCAGCGGTTATTACCTGACAAAATCCAAACTGTACCGGTCAGCCAAGGAAGCCGTGGACCGGGGCCTCAAGTTCGCCTTCTCCGGTCGCCGCCAGAAAAAGCGCCAGTTCCGTTCGCTTTGGATCGTGCGCATTGGCGCCGCCGCCAAGCTGAATGGCTTGAGCTACAGCCAATTCATCAATGGACTGAAGAAGGCAGGCGTGGAACTCGACCGCAAGATTCTGTCTGACTTGGCAGTAAACGATGCTGCCGCCTTTAAGAGCCTCGTCGAGCAGGCGAGGGCCTCTCTCGGCGGGGCAGCGTAAGCCGGCCTTCCGTTCCTCGCACATCGAACGTAGGGATGTGGTTGGCCAGGGCACAGATCTTCAAGCGTGCCGATGCGAGTTCCCTTATACTTTGTCATTCCGATCGGAACTGACTCAGGAACCGAATGACCCCTGCGAGGTCGAAGAGCCTGTTTTCTCTAGGTGGGAGGAAGCAGGCCCTCGGCACTCGAGCGGCTCGGAATGACGTCACCTGAAAGTGAACTAGTGGCGTATACCGTACCCAAACTGAAGGATTTCTCGCCGGCGGCGCTCGCGAGCGCCGTCCGGGAACTCCTTTCCGCCCTCGATGAGGAATCTGCCCAGGCTAGCTCGCTAGAAGCGCGCAAGCTCTTCCGCGATCGATGGCTGGGACGCCGCGACGGAATTCTCACGCAGACGAACGAGCTCTGGCTGAAGGCGGCTCCGAAAGATGCGAAGCGCGACGTCGGCCAATGCGTGAACAAGCTGAAGATCGAGGTTGAACAAAAAGTTGAAGCGACGCTCGTAAGACCTTCGAGTTCAATGAGTACCGCTTCGCTCGACATTTCCCTTCCCGGCATTCGCCGGCGCGTGGGAGCCGAGCACCCCATCATCCGCACCATGAATGAAATTGTTGGCGTGTTCAAAAACCTCGGCTACTCCGTCGCCGAGGGCCCGGTGATCGAGACCGACTACTACAATTTCGAGGCCCTGAATTTCCCACCGAACCATCCTGCGCGCGATACCCAGGACACGTTATTCCTTGCCAACCAAGAATCGAAGCCGCGTCGCGAGCAGCTGCTTCTCCGCACCCACACTTCTCCGGTGCAGATTCGCACCATGGAACGCTTGAAGCCGCCGATCCGCATCGTGATCCCCGGCAAAGTGCACCGCAACGATCCCCCGGATGCCAGCCACTCCCCCATGTTCCACCAGGTCGAAGGTCTGGCGGTGGATACAAGCATCACGTTCGGGGACCTCAAAGGAACCCTCGATCACGCGATGAAAGCTTTGTTCGGGTCAAGCGTAAAAACCGGATTCCGGCCCTCGTTCTTCCCCTTTACCGAACCGAGCGCGGAAATGTTTGTGTCGTGCTTCATCTGCGGCGGCAGCGGGAAGCGCGGATCTGATCCGTGCCGTCCATGCAAACAGACGGGATGGATCGAGATTCTCGGCTGCGGCATGGTCGATCCGAACGTCTTCGAGTTCGTGAAGCACAACGGCTATGACCCCGAGAGGGTCTCGGGGTTTGCGTTTGGCATGGGAGTAGATCGCATTGCCATGTTGAAATATGGCCTGGATGACTTGCAGTTGTTCTTCCAGGGGGACGTACGGTTCTTGGAGCAGTTTGTCTAGGGTCATCGGCGATCGGTTGCCCCGGCGACCAAATCGAAGAAGAGGTCATTCCCAACCGCTCGAACGGTGAGGAATCGCAGGTAGGTTTTAGTTCGATCGTGCAATAGCATGAAGCTTTCTCCCCAATGGATTCGCGACTTCGTTGATGTCCCCGTCGACAACGACCGTCTGGCGGAGGATTTGACCGGGATCGGCATTGCGGTCGAAGGAATTTCCGGTGATCGAACGGACACCGTTTTCGAGATGGAGATCGGAACCAACCGCCCGGATGCGATGAATCATTATGGCGTGGCGCGGGAGGCAGCTGCGCGGTATGGAGTTGGACTGAAGCCGATCGAGATCTCAGAGGTTGCGGCTCGGTCGGGTGCGACCCAGGCACCCGCGTTTGAAATCCAAATCGATGACCAAGACGGTTGCGCCAGGTACACGGCGCAGGTTATGCGGGGAGTCGCGATCACCCAGTCCCCTGCCCCAATTGCCTCGCGCTTGGCGCTCGTCGATCAGCGCGCGATTAACAACGTTGCCGACGCTTCGAATTACACGTTGTGGGAAATGGGCCATCCCACTCACGCTTTCGATCTCGACCTGCTCGAAGGCCGTAGGATCATCGTGCGCCGGGCGCGCCCGGGAGAAACTCTCAAGACTCTCGACGGAGTCGACCGCAAGCTTTCTCCCGAGGATCTCATCATCGCCGATCGGGACCGTCCCGTAGCCCTCGCCGGAGTGATGGGCGGCTTCGACACCATGATCACGGAAAAGACGCGGAACGTCTTGATCGAATCGGCGTGGTTTGATCCGGCTGCGGTGCGAAAAACCGCCAAGCGCCACGGCCTGCACACCGACGCCTCGCATCGCTTTGAGCGCGGCGCCGACTATAACGCGACCTCGCTGGCCTGTGCTTTGGTTGCACAAAGAATCGTCCACTCCGGGGGAGGAAATTTGGAAGGCGGCCAGATCGACGCGATAGCTCGCGAGATCGACCAAGCTCCCGTCGTGCTGCGTATTGCGCAAGTGCACCGTATCCTGGGGGCAAAGCTTGAGACACACCACATTGTCGCAATCCTTAAGCGCCTGGGCTTCGAACTGGTTCCCGAGCCCGGCTCGCAACCGGAATTCTCGGTTCGGATTCCCACCTGGCGGCTGGACGTAGAGCGGGAGATCGATTTGATCGAAGAAGTCGCTCGCCTGCATGGATATAACAATTTCCTGAACACCCTGCCTTCATTCTCCGGCGGAGTGGAGGAAAATCCGGAAGCTGCCAAGGCCAGCAAAGCTCGCTCGACGCTACTCGCTCTCGGCTACAACGAAGCAGTGTCTCTGAGCTTCGTATCGAATGACGATGCCGAGACATTCTCGTCTTCGCCGGTCGTCGAGCTGGCGAATCCTCTGAGCGAAGAAGCATCGCTCATGCGCGGCTCCTTGCTTCCGGGCATGCTCGAGATGATCGCCTTCAATCTGAACCGCGACCGAGACTCGGTTCGGCTCTTCGAGCTGGGCGATATCTATGAAAAGAGCGGTTCTCAAACCGCGGAGCACGCCCGTATCTGCTTTGCCGCAACTTCTTCGGCCCTGGACTGCGATATCCCGCAAGGCGCCGTGCTTGACACCAGCAAGGCCGATTCTGGCCTGGACCGGTTCCGATCTCTCAAGGGAGATGTCGAGGCCATCCTCGACTTGTTTGATCACCAGGGATTGAACTTCGATGAAAAGACGTCGGAGTACTATCAACCGGGGCGCTCTGCGCGAGTACTCGTGAACGGCCTGCCGCTGGCGCAATTCGGCATGTTGCATACCGAAGTTGCATCGCAACGAAAGTTGCGGCAAGACCTATACTTCGCCGAGATCAATGGGGAAGAACTCTACAAGCATCCCCTACGCGTGATTCGCTACCGGCCGTTACCCAAATACCCAGCGGTCGAGCGTGATTTCTCATTCACATTTGCCGACCAGGTCACATTCGAACAGATAGAGAAGGCCGTGGAAGAACTTGCGCTTTCTGAACTTCGCAGCTTCGCGGCGGCTGAGATTTTCCGCGGAGGAGCAATCCCGTCCGGAAGCTACTCCATCCTACTGCGTGCCCGGCTCCAGTCGCACGAGCGCACGCTGCGGGAAGATGAGGTCCATGAGCTGTCGGCGAAGATGATTGCCGCGCTCAAAAACCTGGGTGGAGTGCAGCGAGCCTGAGCGAACGATAGACTCGCACATCAAGTTTCGCGCAGATTCTGTCGATGATTGGCAAGTATGTTCACGGCTCGCAGAAAAACCGCTTGAATGCGCTTTCCGTCTGTCTTCGGGAACAAACCTGAGAGTCTCAGCATAGCCGTTCCGTGGGCAAGCGCGACGATGGAAAGCACCAGCTCTTGGTGGTCGCGCGCCTTCCCGCCAAACCACTCAGCGCAACGGTGTGCCAGCAAGTCGATGTTCGGACGTTCGTCCGTCATACGCCCCAACAGTCCTGACATCATCAGTTCGTATTCGCGAGGCTGCCGCGTTGCAAAATCCAGAAATGTTTTGGCAAGTTCGGTCAACGACCGGCAGGAAACCAGCTGCTCGTAGATTTGATGCTGGTATCGCATAACCAGCGCGCGAAGAATGTCCTCTCGCGTCCGAAAACGGCGATAGACGGCGGGAGTATTGGTTCCGGCGGCTTTCGCTACCGCCCGCATGCTGAGAGCGGCCTCCCCGCCTTCGTGCCACAAATCGCGCGCTGCCCGCAGAATACGGGCTTCCACATCCGGGTCGCTGTGCCGCGCCATAAAAGACCTCCCAGATTGTTAATAGTCTATTAAAATTGCGTTGACAGCGTCAACATAATTGCTATATAACAGTACTTGCAAGCCCTAACCCCAAGGAATTCCGGGGAGTACTTCTTCGGAATTCCTCTTTTGTGACCGCTATTGGGCTTGCATCTGGGCCCCCGCTGGACTGCAGTAGGAGTTCCCTCCGCTGTCCCGTCCTATCGAAATTCTAACGAGGTGGATGTAAGTTCCATGAACTATGAACCGAGGCCTCCCCGTCGCGGCCTCTTGCCAAACCTGTCTTCTGAGATCATCTCTAACATTGCAAGAATCGAATACTCCGTCTTTACCAAGGCGGATTGCTCGCTGGCTTGGAGGGTGTTCTCCAACATCGACGTCTGGCCAAGATTCTGCAAGTTATACAAACGTGCTCGCTGGCAAGGTACACCTTGGACGCCAGGCAGCAGGGTTAAACTTGAGCTCGGCCCTCCCCTGAATGCCACCGCGGATCGCGTGGTTACGGTTTGTACTCCCCCGCATCACGTGGCATGGATCAACCACATTTGTGGCTACACCATGGAGCAGTGGATTTCATTTGATCCGTATGGACTCGGAGGCACCCGCGTGTCCGCCTGGATTGAAGTAACCGGCGGAGACCCGTCGAGGGATCGTGCCGAGGACATGCAGCTCCTGCAGAGGGTAGTCGAGGAGTGGTTCGATAATTTCTGGCGCGAATGTGATCTCGCCGCGCAACAAGCTAGTAGCGGCGACATTCGCCGCGAGGCGGATTAAGATAAGTTTAAATATGCCTGTTCCCGTCAAAATCATCGAATGCCCCCGCGATGCGTGGCAGGGGCTCAAGCAACCGATTCCCACGGATCTGAAAGTGGATTACCTGAAGGCCCTGCTGAGCGTGGGTTTCAAGCACATCGATGCGGCGTCTTTCGTTTCTGCCAAGGCCGTACCGCAGATGGCGGACTCCGAGGACGTGCTTGGCGAACTCGACGTGCCCGAGGATGTTGAGATCATTGGTATCGTGGTCAACCAGAAAGGTGCGGAGCGGGCAATCGCGACCGAAAAGGTTCGCACGCTGGGTTTTCCGTATTCTATCTCGCCAACATTTCTCCACAACAACCAGCGGCAGACGCCGGAAGAATCACTTGAGCAACTGGAGAACATACAGAAGAAAGCTGACGATGCCGGGCTGGAAATGGTGGTTTACATTTCCATGGCATTCGGCAATCCCTATGGGGATGCCTATGATGTTGAGGAAGTAGTGGCTGCGGTGGACGTGCTTGAGGCAAGCGGGATCAAAATGATTTCCCTGGCAGACACGGTTGGCGTCGCCTCCCCGGAAGAGGTGCGAGCGCTAGTTTCTTCGGTCACCGATAAATTTGGCTACCTCGAAATCGGCGTACACCTGCACAGCCGCCCGGATCGGGCGAGAGAGAAGGTCCTTGCCGCCTATGACGGGGGTTGTCGCCGCTTTGACTCAGCCCTCGGAGGGTTGGGTGGGTGCCCATTTGCTCAAGATATGCTGGTCGGAAATATCCCCACTGAAATCCTGGTTGCCGCTCTCGGCGAGCGTGGAGCCGAACTGCCCCCGCTCAAATCACTCGATGCGCTACTGCGCGCCACAACCGAGATTGGAGCACGCTACACCAGTTCCCACGCGGCGGACTGAACCAAGAGAAACCTCTTCCGTGGACCTAGTCGTTTCCCGCCACCGCGGACTGCAGGGTTTCAATCTTCACGCGGGAGATGCGGCGTCCGTCCATTTCTTCCACCGTAAACTGGCGTCCTTCATAGAGGAATGAGTCGCCCAGTGCCGGAATCTTCTGCAACTGGGATAAAGCAAAACCCGCCAGAGTTTCGAAGCCGGAATCGCGCGGTAGCTGTAACTCGTATTGCGACTCGAGATCGCGAAGGCTGATGGTTCCATCTAGCACCATGACCTTGCCTTCGCTCGGCAGCTCGGATCCAGAGGGAACGATGTCAAACTCGTCCTCGATTTCACCAACCAATTGTTCCAGGATGTCCTCGACCGTGATCAGCCCCACGGTGGAACCGAATTCGTCGACCACGATTGCCATGTGGCGCTTGCGCTGCTTGAACTCTTCCAGCAACTCGGCCAGGGGCTTGGTCTCCGGTACCACCAGCGCGTCATGCATGATTTGACTGATCTTCATGTCGGCCAGGCGTCCGCTCGACAATTGCTGCGTGGCCGGACTCAGCCGCAGCCGCGCCCAACGCATGACATCCTTGGCGTAGAGAACGCCAAGAATGTGTTCTGGTCCGCTCACCGGATCGTAAACCGGAATGCGTGAATGCTCCTCTTCGACCAGTTTGTCGAGCGCTTCAGTCACGCTGAGATTTCCTGGCAAAGAGAAGATGTCGGGGCGCGGCACCATGACTTCCCGGGCAGAAATCTCCTCCAGATCCAGCGCATGATGGACCATCTCTTCCTGCGAGGGTGCGAGCTGTCCCACTTCGCGGCTCGCGCTGACGATCAGCTTGACCTCATCAGGAGAATGCACCGGCCCCTGGCGCATCTTGCGCAATCCAAAAAGCCGCAGAACCGTTCCCGCTGCGCGGCTCATTAAGAAGATGATGGGACGAGTTAACGTGAGCCACACGTCCATGGGCGCGGCTACGGCCAGCGCCACTTGTTCGGCTTTTTGCAGCGCCAGCGATTTTGGCACCAGCTCGCCAAGGATCATGTGCAAACAGGTGATCAATCCGAAGGCGATCGCGATGGCGATGCCGTGCGCATAGATGAATGCGTGCGGCACCTTCTCAAGGAAGGGCAGGCCTTCCACGAAGTGCGCAACCATGGGCTCGCCGATCCAGCCAAGAGTCAGGCTGACCACGGTGACACCCAGTTGCACGCCGTTGACGACCTCGTCCAGATTGCGATGAAGGCGCAGGAGAATGCGGGCGCCGATTCGGCGAGCCTCGATCAGCTGCTGGATGCGGGTATCGCGGACGGTAACCAGCGCAAACTCTGCCGCGGCAAAGAAGGCGTTGGCCGCCACCAGAAAAAGCACCAAGAGCACCCGAAGCAGCACAAAGGCGATCATTTCTTGTAATTCTAACATTCCAAAGCTGTTGTTAAACTGTGCGAGGGCCCACAAACCCTGCCGGAAGCTTGGGTTAGAATGAAAGTGGCCCCCGGAAGCTGTTGACCTCGGCAAAAGCCTACGCGCTTTCGTGCTTCCTTTCTTGGTTTTCTGCTTCCCTTTTTCGCTCGGGATTGTCTAAGCCTAAGACGGCCCGAAGCGTCAACATTTTAATGATCACTGTCGTGGAACTAATCCACCTGGCTGTGCGTACCTGACAGTGTGCACTCCCACGGATTGCAGGAGGTAGTCGTGAACGGTAATGCAAACGGTCGCAAGAAACGCCGCAAACGCATCATCATAATCAGCAGCATTATCCTGGTCGTTCTCATTCTTCTCGGCGTTGCGGTGGCCGCGTTCTCGCACGGCAGCACCAAGATCGATCCGTCCAAGCTCGCCAAGGTTGAAAAAGGAGATCTCGCAAAGAGCGTGGTCGCTACCGGCAAGGTTGAGCCGATCACCAAGGTCGAAGTCAAGTCCAAGGCCAGCGGCATCGTCAAGAGGCTCTATGTCGAATACGGCGATCGGGTGAAGAAGAGTCAATTGCTTGCCCAACTCGATAAAGAAGAAATCATCGCCCAGGTGGAACAGGCTAAGGCTGGTCTGGCAGGCGCCGAGGCGAACCTCACCAGCGCGCAGGCGGACCATGTGCGCGCCAAAGTCGATGCCGAAAGTCCGGATGTTCCTCTGCTCAAGAAAGCCTACGATCGCGCAGCCCGCATGCAAAAGGACGGTGTAGTGTCCGATTCTGCTCTCGACGATGCAGAAAAGGCCTATAAGCTCGCGGTGAACAAACGGGATGTGGCTCGGGCTCAGCTCCAGGTTCTGCAGGCGAAGATCGCCCAATCGCAGGCTGAGGTAGCTCGCGACAAGGCGAATCTCGCGCAGCTTCAAGAGCAGCTCAGCTACACCGACATTGTTTCGCCGATTGATGGAATCGTTCTCTCGCGCGATGTCGAAGTCGGTGACGCGGTCAGTTCCATCCTGGTGCTCGGTTCAAGCGCAACTCTGGTGATGACCATCGGCGACACCAGCCAAGTCTACGTCAAGGGCAAGGTCGACGAAGCTGATATTGGACGCGTGTACATGCGTCAGCCCTCCCGCATCAAGGTCGAATCGTTCAAGGACAAAACCTTTAACGGCAAGGTGACCAAAATCTCCCCGATGGGGGTCGAGAAAGACAACGTCACCACCTTCGAGGTGCGCGTTTCAATCGACAATCCGGGCGGCGAACTTAAAGCCGAGATGACCGCCAACGCGGAAATCATCCTTGATGAGCACAAGAGCGTCCTGCAGATTCCGGAGGGCTCGATCCTGTATGACAAGGACCGGAATGCTTCCGTCGAAGTGCCTGACCCGAAGGGCAAAGACGGAAAGCGCAAGGTCGCGCTCAACATCGGAATTTCTAACGGCGCAAAAACAGAAGTGCTCAAGGGTCTCAAAGAAGGAGACCAGGTTATTTTGCAGTAAAGTTCATGGCCCCGGGCCGCCTCCCCCGGGAGAAGGCACGGGTCTGGTCCCGTGCCTTTTTCGTTGTGCACATATGAATCTGTGACGAAGGAGCATTTTTATGAACCCTCAGATTGCACGAGCACGGTGGATCGTGTGCGCTGCGGTTCTTCTTTCCGCCAGCGTGGCGTTGGCCGCCGAGGGCGAATTTCATCGCACCCTAAAAGTGACCGGCCCGGTAAACCTCCAGGTTGAAACCGGCTCCGGATCCATACAGGTACGTAACGGAGGATCGAGTGAAGTCGTCGTGACCGGGCACATCCGCCAGGGCAACTGGGGCGTTTTTGGCGACCATCCCTCCCCCGGGGCTATCCAGCGCTTACAAGACAATCCTCCCATCCAGCAAAGTGGCAACGATATCCGCATCGGCCACATCGACGACCCGGCCCTGAAGCGCGGGATTTCTATCAGCTACGAACTAGTCGTCCCGGCGACCACGAATCTTCACTCATCAACCGGCTCGGGCAGTCAGGACATCAGCGGCATCGCCGGCCCGGTGGATGCCAAGACCGGATCGGGAAGCGTGCATGTGTCCGATATTGGCTCCGGCGTCCGGGCAGAATCAGGCTCCGGCAACATTGACGTGAGCGGCGCGAAAGGCAATGTGCTCGCCCATGCCGGCAGCGGGTCGATTCGCGCGATCGACGTTGCGGGCGGCTTCGATGGCCAGACCGGAAGCGGCAACCTGACATTTGAGCAAACCTCCCAAGGTTCAGTGCGCGCAGAAACCGGCTCAGGCGGGCTGGAACTGCGTAATGTACATGGCTCCCTTCAGGCGCACGCCGGCAGCGGCAGCATCAGGGCTGACGGTGATCCGAGTGGTTCCTGGACGGTGCGCACCGGGTCGGGAAGCGTGAACTTACGTTTTCCACAAAACGCCTCGTTCCAATTGGACGCACACACAGGATCAGGCTCCATCAATCTGAACCACCCGGTAACGGTTCAGGGCTCGATCAACCGCAAGGAAGTACACGGCAAGGTCGGTGGTGGAGGGGTTCCCGTTCAAGTCGAGACCGGTTCGGGAAGCATTGCCATTGACTGAGGCTGGCCTTCGAGCTCACCTACCGGCAGAGAACGTTACAGGATCTGAGGCTACAGAGGAACCAGTTCGTCCTCTGTAGTTTCTCTCTGCCATAAGTCTCCGCGCCCTGCTGGGTGACGTCCTTCTTCTTCCCTGCGAGAGGGTCCACAAATCTGCTCCCAATTTTCTCCCGGCTTGTGACTTCTGTACCTTGACGCGCCAATCCTGAGCCTTTACTTTCAAGGCAAGCCAGGTTGTGCCCGGAACTGAGAATGCCCTATCGTCCTACAATTACGCTCACCACCGATTTCGGCCTCAACGACCATTTTGTGGGTACGCTCAAGGGCGTAATCCTCAGTATCGTTCCTGACGCGAATATCGTCGACATCTGTCACTCTGTCCAAGCCTTTGACATCTTGGATGGAGCGCTTGCGCTGGCGCAGTCCTATGCCTATTTCCCGCCCCGCACTGTGCATCTGGTTGTCGTGGACCCGGGCGTGGGAAGCGCGCGCCGGCCGATTATTGCTACCTCGGAGCTGCACAATTTCGTAGCCCCCGATAACGGCGTCCTGTCTCTGATGTACGCACGGGAGCAGCGCTTAAGCGTTCGTCACATTACCGCCGAGCACTACTTTCTGCAGCCCATCAGCAACACGTTTCATGGACGGGACATTTTCGCGCCGGTAGCCGCCTATCTTGCCAAAGGCGTCGATCAGGAGAAGTTCGGCGACGAGGTCACCGACTACGTACGGTTTAATGCGCCGCGGCCGAAAGCTGCCGATGGCAACGGGCTTCGCGGCGTCGTTCTGCGCGTGGACCGCTTCGGAAACCTGATCACGAATTTCACTCCCCACGATGCTCCCGCGCTGTTCCAGGCCAACATACCGCCCTTCAAGATGGTTATTGGCAAGCGCGAAGTGGCCGCGATGCGGACCAGTTACTCAGAAGGAGCGGCCGGCGAACTCTTCGCGATCGTAGGCAGCATGGGATTTATCGAGATCGCCGCCAACCGTGGCTCAGCCGCCCAACTCTCGAACGCCGCGAAAGGCACGGAAGTCTTGTTGGTGCTCGGCGAGGGAACGGCCAACGCGGTCAGCAACGGCCAGTGAAGCTTTGAGTCGTTCCAGCAAATTGTCTTAGCTATTCCTTGCCGCCGGCCTGGCGTAGTGCTCCATCTCTCCCGTCCATCTCAGAAATCGCCACAGATTCTTCCGCTCTCGCCAGGAAAACTCCCAGAACTCCAGGAAGCCAATCTGGGTCATCTTGACCCCGCAGTAGGTCTCAATCCTCCACAGGAGGTAGGGACTTCTCCACGGGGCGAGGCGGTGGCCTCGGGTGGCGTTCCAGAGAAAGCGCAGCATGTAGAGCATGTGGGAATAATACCGAAATTCAGCGATTCGCTGGTTTTCGCGGCAGACCTCGCCCTTCAAAGTCCCCGAGCGTAGTGTGGGGCTCGAATCTGTGAGCTAATGCCTGACAGCTGGCTTCACAGATCGTATTTTTTCATCAAGTGCCGGAAGGAGCGATAGGAAATTCTTAGCACGTCGGCGGCTCGAGTTTGAACACCGTTTGATTGCTGCAAAGCCGATTTGAGCAGCGAGCGCTCGATTTCCGCAACGTACTTTTCCATGTCCATGCCTTCCGGAAGGACGGCGTCCGAGGTGACTGAGAGCGTATTGGCGCCCACTCCCGCTGCAGCCGCCTTAGCTCGGGCGCGTTCCATCGGAAGCTGAACCCGCAGAACCTCCCCCATTTCTAGTGCCACGGCACGTTCAATCGTGTTTTCAAGCTGGCGAACATTCCCCGGCCATTCGTAGCCGGAAAGTTGCTCGAGTGATTCCTGGCTGACCTGTCGAATGTTCCTTCCCGCTGATTTCGCGTACTTCTTCACGAAATGGTTGACCAGCAGTGGAACGTCTTCGCGGCGCTCTCGGAGCGGCGGCACCACAATCGGGATTACGTTCAAGCGGTAGTAGAGATCCTCCCGGAAACCATTCTCGGCAACCTGTTTCTCAAGATCTCGATTGGTCGCTGCGATGACTCGTACGTCGATCGCAACTTCCGCGGCTCCCCCCACCGGGCGCACGCAACGCTCCTGCAACACACGTAGGAGCTTCACCTGCATGCTGAGGTTCATCTCGCCGATTTCGTCGAGAAAGATTGTTCCGCCATCTGCAACCTCACATAGCCCGCGCTTGTTTTGGTTGGCGCCGGTGAACGCACCCTTCACATAACCGAAGAGTTCGCTTTCGAGCAGCGTCTCCGGAAACGCTCCACAGTTGATGGAGACAAACGGTTCTGTCGCACGGGGTGAGCAACTGTGGACAGCCCTAGCGACCAGCTCCTTGCCGGTCCCGCTCTCTCCGAAGACGAGGACCGTGCTCTGCGTGGATGCGACCGTGCGGATGGTATCTTTCAGCCGTTCAATCGCCGTGCTAACGCCAATGATGTTATCCAGAGAATTGCGGACCGCGGCATCGCGCTTCAGGGCGAAATTCTGACGGCTCAGGCTGACCTTCTCGAGCGAGCGGCGAATGGCCAACTTGATCTCGTCCACCATCGCCGGAGATTTACGAATGTAGTCGCTCGCCCCCCCGGCTTTCACGGCTTCGACTGCCGCTTCGTAATCGTCGACCGCCGTGATCAAAATGACCGCGGAATCGGGCGAGGCTTTATGGGCATGCCGCAGCACTTCGATGCCGTCGATGTTGGGCATCTTGATGTCGGTGATGACCACGTCGTAGATCGCGGAATCTAATTTCCTCTTTGCCACTTCTCCAGAATTGACGGTTTCGACTTTATAGCCCTCTCGCCGAAGGGTAATGTCGAGCATTTCACAAATTGAGCGCTCATCATCGCAGATCAGGAGGTTAGGCAAACTGGGCCCCTTTCCCGATTGCCGGCGGCAATACCGGCGCGGAGGACCTGGTGGCGGCAGCCGCGTGAGCTTTTGGCTTGACCGGGGTAGCGGCGTGCACGTGTTCGTGCTCGGCTGCGCGTTTCAGCTGCAGTACAAAGGTGCAGCCCTGTCCCAGTTTAGATCGTGCAAATACTTTACCTTCGTGCGCCTGCACAATCTGATATACGATGGCCAGCCCCAGTCCCGTACCTCCTTCGAAGCCTGACTGGAATGGCTCAAATATCTTTTCAATCATCTCCGGACTCATGCCCGGACCAGTGTCGGCAAAAGTGAACTCCCAATCCGCTTCGTGCTGTGCGATGCCGATCGTCAGGGCTCCGCTTTTGCCCATAGCGCGGACGGCGTTTTCGCAGAAATTCCAGAACACCTGCTTCATCCGATCTCCATCTGCCATGGCCATTGCTTTTTCTACCGCGTATCGTCGTTCCACTCGAATCGACAAGCTCTGCGCCTCCAGCCGCTGCTCGAGTAGGGTGAGTGTGTCTTCCAGAAGAGGAATGAGATCGACGCATTCGAAGGTAAATTTCTTGGTGCGCGAGTAGGCGAGGAAATCAGTGATGATCCCGTTCAAGCGCTCGGACTCGCGGGTTACGATCTGCAACAACCGGCGGTGCTCGTCATTCAGGTCGGGCATCTCCGCCAGAAGGCTGGCACAACCGGCGATCGAAGTGAGCGGGTTGCGCACCTCATGCGCGATCGCAGCCGACAGTCTGCCCACGGCCGCGAGCCGGTCCTGGACGCGCACCTCGCGCTCCAGGCGGCGTATCTGCGTGAGATCATCCAGGGTATAAACGTAGCCGAAAATGCCAGATTCCGCCCCCTCCAATTCCGAGGTGATTACGCGAAATGTCCTACGGTATTCGTTGGGTGCCACAAAGCGCACTTCGCCGTGCGCGATTCCATTCTCCGGCTGTGGCAAAGGATCCTGAAACAGTGCAGCCAGGGGCTGGCCAACCAGCTCCGATTCTTCGCGCTCCAGCAGTTTCTCGGCCGAAGGATTCACCAGGGCAATCCGTCCATCGAGTCCGGTCGTGATCAGACCGTTGCTAGTGGAGCGAATGATGTTCTCATGCAGGGCCTGCAGGCTTTCCAGAGCTCCGCTGGTATATTTCAACCGGCTGTCGACCTGCCGCAATTTAGAAGTAAGCAGTGCCGCCAGAAAAGCAATCGCCGCATATCCAAACAGATTGACGAAGATAATTCCCTGTAAGCTTCGGAGCCCTGGGTGGGTTACAGCATACGAGGGAATAACTTGGAAATAGGAAAGTTCCAAAACCGCCGCGTATAGGATGAAGGCCAAGGCAGCTGCGAGAACTGCACCGCGACGCGACAACAAGATGGTGGCGACGACAATCACGAGAGGGTAGAGGAAGTTCAAGGAACTGTCTACGCCGCCGGTTACATACACCAGAAGGCTAACCATCAAAAGGTCGGTTGCAACCTGAAGAATGGCCTGAATTTGAGTCTCTTGCCACAAGCGCTGGAGCACGATGTGGAAAACGGAGATCGTATAGGCCAGCAACATCGCATTCACAAACAGGCTTAAGGGGAATGCGACTGGGGTAAATTCAGCGAGGACGAGCTCCAGGCCAAGCAACAACGTCAAAATAAGAATACGAACTCTGACCAGCCAAGCCAGCCAGGTTCGCTTTTCGAAAACAGACTGCATTCCCGCCATCGTTTGCCCTGGTCTTACAAGGAATAGAGGGCGGGCAAGCCCGCCCTGTGAATCGTTAACCAGCCAGTTTTGCGATCATCGAGAACAGCGGCATATAGAGCGAAATTACGATGCCACCGATGCTGACGCCCAAAATTCCGATGATGATCGGTTCCAACATGGCGAGCATATCTTTGGTCGCGGCGTCCACTTCGTCTTCGTAGAAGTCGGCAATCTTCTGCAACATTGAATCCATGGCGCCCGTAGCTTCGCCGACGCCGATCATCTGCGTGACCATGTTTGGAAACACTCCGGACTCGCGCAACGGATCGACAATCGTGCGACCTTCTTCGATCGCCTTGCGCACTTTCATCAGGGCTTCTTCGAGCACCGCATTGCCCGAGGTTCGCGCCGTGATGCTCAACCCTTCGAGAATGGGCACGCCGGAGGTGATGAGAGTTCCGAGCGTACGGGTAAATCGGGCTACGGCAATCTTGCGCAGAAGAAGTCCAAGTACCGGCAGTTTCAACATGCCGTAGTCCATCCAGTACTTGCCGCGGGGATCCTTTCGAATCTGCTTGATTCCGAACACCAGCCCCACCGCACCCACAATAAAGAACCACCAAAACTGGCCAATGAAGGCGCTCAGCCCAATGACCACCCGGGTCGGGAGCGGAAGGGTTACGCCCAAGCCGGCGAACAAGTTCGCAAAAATGGGGACCACCCACTTCAGCAAAGCTCCCACGATCAGGACGGCCATGCCCACCACGGCGACCGGGTAGATCAGTGCCGACTTGACGGCGGCTCTGAGTTTCACCGCTTTCTCCACGTAGGTGGAGAGCCGTTGCAAGATGATGTCGAGAATACCGCCGGTTTCACCGGCCTCGATCATGTTTGTGGTCAGGTCATCGAAGATCTTGGGATACTGCCGCATGGCGTTGGCGAGAGTCGAACCGCCTTCGACCGTCGTCCGCACCCCGGTGAGTGCCTTTTGAAAAGTGCTGTTTTCCTGGTTGGCAGCGAGAATCTCCAGGCACTGCACCAAAGGCAAGCCGGCGTCGATCATGACCGAGAATTGGCGGAAGAAGATGGCGATGTCTTTGGTCTTCACCTTGGTAGTACCAAAGGTTGGCAGCGCGAACTCCTTGCCTTTCTCCCGAATGCTGGACGAAGTAATCTGCTCGCGGCGCAACTGCAAGGCCAACACCTGCTTGTTCGGTGCTGACCGTTCTCCGGTTACCTTCTCGCCCGCTGAGTTCTTACCCGAAAATGTAAATACTGGCATGGTTCCCTCTCTTCAATTCCTTACTGCGAACCGTCTCTAAGACCGTTAATGCTTTCCCGTGGCTGCCTTGGCAGCAGCCCCTGCGGTGCCCCGGCCGGCAAGGCTGGCACCACGGTTAATAATCTCCTGTAGCTCATCCGCGTTGCTCGACCGCGCCATTGCTACCTCCAACGTGATCTGCTTTTGCAGGTAAAGCGTCGCCAGCGACTGGTTGAACGTCTGCATTCCGAACTTTTCCTGCCCGGACTGCATGGCTGAGTAGATCTGATGAATCTTGTCTTCGCGGATCAGGTTGCGTATGGCGGCATTGGGCACGAGAATTTCCATGGCCATCGCGCGGCCTTTGCCGTCAGCCTTGACTAACAGGCTCTGACACATGATTCCTTCCAGCACCAGTGACAACTGGGCGCGAATCTGCGGCTGCTGGTGGGCCGGGAACACGTCGATGATTCGATTGATGGTCGAAGATGCCGAGTTCGTGTGCAAGGTTCCGAAGGTGAGGTGTCCGGTTTCCGCGATTCGCAGCGCGGATTCGATGGTTTCGAGGTCTCGCATTTCTCCGATCAGCACCACGTCCGGGTCTTCACGAAGTGCGGCTCGCAACGCGTCGGCAAAGCTCTTGGTATCGGCGTGCAGCTCGCGCTGGTTCACCACGCAGTTCTTGTTCATGTGTACGAACTCGATCGGGTCCTCGATGGTGAGAATGTGATCGTGCCGCTCCGAGTTAATCTTGTCGATCATCGAGGCCAGTGTGGTGGACTTGCCGGAGCCCGTGGGACCGGTCACCAGCACCAGGCCGCGGGGTTTATCGCAAAGCTTCGCGACCACGGTGGGCAGCCCAAGCTGGTTGAACGACTTGATTTCGAAGGGAATGACGCGGAATACAGCCGAAGTCGCGCCTCGTTGGTTGAAGACGTTGGCACGGAAACGTGCCAGGCCCTTCAATCCGAACGAGAAGTCCAGTTCGAGGTTTTCTTCAAAGCGGTGCTTCTGCGAGTCGGTCATCACCGAGTAGGCCAACTGCTTCGTCTCGGCCGGCGTCATCTGCGGCAGGTCGAGCGGAACCAGGTGCCCGTGCACGCGAATCTGCGGCGGCGAATTGGTCGTAATGTGAAGATCGCTGCCGCTCATCTCCAACATTCGTTTCAACAGATCACTTAACGAAAGCGACATAGCTCGGTTTTCCCCTTTTGTTCAAATCCCATGAATCAATGGATCGTCTCACGTGCCACTTCTTCCAGCGTTGTAACTCCGGCCGCAACCTTAATCAGGCCGCTGCGCCGCAAGGTGATCATGCCGCGCTCAATCGCCTTCTTCTTGAGTTCCACTGCAGACGCACCGACCAGGACCAACTCCTTGATCTCGTCGTCCACTTCCATGACTTCATACAATCCAGCGCGCCCCTTGTACCCGGTGTTGTTGCATACGCTGCAGCCTTTGCCCTTCTGAATCTTGACGGTCTTTGCCTCATCCGGGGTGTAGCCCTCTTCGATCAACGTCTGCACGGGGACGTCAACCGGCTCTGCACATTCCTTGCAGATTCTGCGCACCAGTCTCTGGGCGCAGATGAGGTGGACGGAAGTGGCCACCAGGAAGGGCTCAATGCCCATGTTCATGAGACGCGTAATGGTTTCCGGAGCGCCGTTCGTGTGCAAAGTCGAAAGAACCAAGTGGCCGGTGAGCGCTGCCTTGATGGCAATTTCCGCGGTTTCAAAATCTCGAATTTCGCCCACCAGAATGATGTTGGGATCTTGTCGCAGGAAGGCTCGCAGGGCAGCCGCAAAGTTCAAGCCAATTTGCTCTTTCATCTGCACCTGGTTGACGCCGCCCAACTGGAACTCGACCGGATCTTCGGCGGTCATGATGTTGGTATCGGGCGTATTCAGGCGCGCAATCGACGAATACAGAGTGTTGGTCTTACCGGAACCTGTGGGCCCGGTCACCAACACCATGCCGTAGGGCTTCAGAATCGCCTTCTCGAACTTGACCAGCGACTCGGGCTCGAAACCGAGCTTGGTCATGTCAAGTCGCAGGTTCTCCTTATCGAGCAACCGGAGTACGATCTTCTCGCCCCACAGCGTCGGAAGCGTGCTCACGCGGAAGTCGAGTTGCTTTTTCTTCCCTCCGATATTCATCTTCAGCATGATGCGGCCGTCTTGCGGAAGCCGCTTCTCGCTGATGTCCAGCTTGGCCATGATTTTCAGGCGGGAGGTGATCGCATCCTTCAATTTCAACGGCGGCGACATGATCGACTGCAGCACACCGTCAATACGGAACCGAACTCGAAATTCCTTTTCGTACGGCTCAATATGAATGTCGCTGGCCCCGCGCTTGACTGCGTCCGTGAGCACCAGGTTCACGAGCTTCACAATGGGAGCCTCGTCGGCAGCCTTCTCGAGGTCCGCAAGATCCATTTCGGCTTGTTCAGCCTGCAGTTCGACGTCGGTGTCTTCCAGCTCCGACATCGACTGCATCACTTGCTCAAGGTCTTCTTCCTTGCTGGTGCCGTACGCTTTTTCGATACCTTCGAGAATTGCGGTTTCCGACGCCACTACCGGCTCAATGTTGAAACCGGTCATGAACTTGATATCATCCATCGCGAACACGTTCGTCGGATCAACCATTGCGATGGTCAGCGATGCGCCCACGCGACTGAGCGGCAGGATCTGATAACGTTTGGCAGTCTCGTAGGGAATCAGTTTGACGACCGAGGCATCAATATCGAAATACGAAAGATTGATGGCCGGAACGCCGTACTGGCGGGAGAGGAAGTTGGTGACATCCTCGTCCGTGAGGAAGTTGAGTTTCACCAATGCGCTGCCCAGGCGGCAGTTGGTCTCTTTCTGAACCCTCGTCGCCTGCTGCAGCTGTTCTGGGGTGATAATCCTCTCTTTAACGAGAAGGTCGCCCAGTCTTTGAGACATTTCTACGCTCCGTACCGACGCAGTGGCACTGCTTAAGCTTGTGTGACGAACGCGGAGGGCTGACTTGAGGCGGTTTCAAAGCCACGCGAAAAACGCGTGGGATCTAGAGCGCCGGGAAATTTCGAGTCAAGCTCCGGTGACACAAATTGTCACCCTGAATGGGTAACAGCAAAAGTAACCTTGGTGCTTGTACCCCTCGTTTCCCTTTCGTTTCTCGCGAAAACCACTTGAAATACCCGCAATTTTCGCGGTCTTGCGCGCGCGCCAGGAAGGACATGTCCTTTGGGTAAACTGGAGTGAAGTATGGGCGCAACCGATGCCATCTTTCCGGCAACACTGATCCGCGAGATTTACCGGGTGTTAGGCGAGGCCTGGGGCCCGCAGCACTGGTGGCCGGCGCAGAGCCGGTTTGAGGTAATCGTCGGCGCCTTTCTCACTCAGAACACCAGCTGGACGAATGTGGAGCTCGCCCTGCGCCAGTTGCGGACCGCAAAGGTCCTGAGTATCGAAGGAATCCGCCGCACTTCACTCACGGAGTTGGAAAAGCTGGTCCGCTCTTCCGGATACTTCCGTCAAAAAGCGTACCGCCTCAAGAATTTCGTGCGCTTTCTGGACGAGAACCATGCCGGTTCGCTGACTCGCATGTTTTCCCAATCCTCTGAGAAGTTGAGGGAGCAACTGCTGTCGCTTGCGGGCGTCGGACCCGAGACCGCCGATTCGATTCTGTTGTACGCAGGACAACACCCGGTCTTTGTGATCGATGCCTACACTCGCAGGCTGGCGGCGCGCCACGAGATCGCCGCGGAAGGCGTGAGTTACAACGAATTGCGCACCCTCTTCGAACAAGCGCTGCAGGGAATTTCTTCTGCCCGCGTGCGCGGGACTTCTCTTCCTAAAGGCGCTTCCCACAAGCCATCACGGATGAGCACCGCCAAGCGCTCTGAATCCTCGCAGGTCTTCAATGATATGCATGGCTTCATGGTGGCAATCGGGAAAAACTATTGCCACAAGCTCGCCCCCAACTGCCAAGCCTGTCCCCTCGGATCTCTCCTGCCTGCCGCCCATTAAGCTGCTTTCATGAGAGAACCCGAGACTATAATGACCTGAACAGTCCGCCTGCTGCGTTTCAGGATCATAGGTCATGGCACAAGTTGAGGAAAATTCGGGCGGAAAAACCAGCCGCAAAAAGCTGATCATCATTCTGGCTGTACCCAGCCTAATCTTATTTGCCGTACTGTTCTCCCTCTCCTCATCGGAGTTGCGTTTCATCCGGCCAAAGACCAGCGAAGAAACTGTGACGCTGGTTTCTCTAACCCTTCTGGTCTCCCTTTTGTTCGGCGGCCTGACCTTTGTCTTGCTGCGAAACCTGATCAAGGTTTTCGCCGAGCGCCGCATGGGGGTACTCGGGTCGAAGTTCCGCACCCGTCTTGTGGTCGCAAGCCTGCTACTTTCCTTCGTGCCCGTCATCGTGATGTTCTGGTTTTCTTATGGACTCATGAACCGCTCGATCGAGCGCTGGTTTTCAACCCCGGTTGAGGAGGTCAGGCAGGACACGGCAATCATGTCGGAACTGCTCTCGAAGTACGCCGCGGAAAACGCTCGCGCAGAAGCCCTCTCCCTGGCAGCCTCTCCCGCTGTCCGGCATGCTTTTGAAGGACACAGCTTCGCTGCCGTTCTCGACGAACTTCGCATGCACGAACCCACGTTGCAAGGGGGCTTCGCGGTGGCTCTTGATGACGGCGGAGTGGAAGCCAGCCTGGGTGTTCCAGCGCCTTGGTCGGTTCTGCGACCCAAAATTGCGCTCGACCGGATCAGCTCCGAACACCCGCAGATACTAACCTGGGAAAATGAAAACTACGTCCTGGGAAGTGCGAGGGTCAACGGGCGAGGCACGATTCTCATCGCCATTCCCTTGCCTCAGAATTTTGCAGAAACCCAGAAACAACTTGCTAGCAGCCAGCACCGCTACCTTGAACTTGCGCGAGAGCGCCGCCAGGTACGCCTCACCTACATGACCATATTGATGGCCCTTACCGGGTTGGTCTTGTTTGTCAGCACCTGGCTCGCCCTCTACCTCTCGAAATTTGTGACTCGCCCGGTAGCCGCCCTGGCCGAAGCTACCCAGGAGATCTCCAGGGGCAATCTGGATCATCGCGTGGCCGTTCCCGCAACCGACGAATTGGGCGACCTGGTTACCTCGTTCAACCGTATGGCGGAAGAGCTGCAAACCAGCCGTGGCCAGGTGGAAGCGTCGAGTCGTCAACTGAGCGCTGCCAATGCCGAACTGGAGCAGCGCCGTCGTCATATCGAAACTATTCTCGAAAGCATTCCAACCGGCGTGCTATCGCTCAACGCCGACCTTCTCGTCACCCACTTGAACCAAGCTCTTCTGCGCATGTTGCGCCCGCTCGAGAACCCGTCGGAATTGCAGACACGCCTGGTCGCGTCCTCGCTGCGCGAACTCTTTCCCAGCGAAGTCCAGCAGGATCTTGAGCCGCTCTTCCGCAGGGCTGATCGCATGGGGACTACCACGACCCAAATGGAGTTGCCGATTCAAAGAACGCAATTGAATGTTGCCGTGACCGTGGCCACTTTGCAGCACAATGCGCAGCGCCTGGGCTATGTACTGGTGTTCGAGGATCTCTCCGACCTGCTGCACGCGCAAAAGCAGGCAGCTTGGCGCGAGGTGGCGCGCCGCGTCGCCCATGAGATCAAAAACCCCCTGACCCCCATCGGACTCTCAGCCGAGCGGATCCTGCGCCACCTCGACCGAAAGCCCGCCGATGTTGCTTCGCTCGAGGTCGTACGATCCTGTGCCATTACCATCGAAGGTGCGGTTGAAACCGTCCGGACCCTGGTTAACGAGTTCTCGACGCTCGCCAGTTTCCCAACCTCGAAACCTCAGCCGGCCGACATCAACGCTATCGCGGAAAACGCTCTTTCCATGTTTAACGGAAGGCTCGACCAGATTCGGGTGCGCACTTTGTTCGGAAGCAATCTGCCGAGAGTGATGGCCGATTCGCAGGCCATCAAGCGGGCCATCGCCAACCTCGTCGACAATGCAGCCGAGGCGGTCGAGACTTCTATGGTCAAGGAAATTGAAATTTCCACCGCGCTGGTCGCCAGCCGCGATGCCATTGAAATCTGCGTCGCCGACAGTGGACCAGGGGTGACCCGCGAAGCCAAGGAGCGCCTCTTTCTGCCATATTTTTCAACCAAGTCGCGGGGCACAGGGCTTGGCCTTGCCATCGTCAGCCGCATTGTAGAAGACCATCGCGGCTATATCCGGGTCGAGGAGAACAAACCGGTAGGCGCCCGGTTCGTTATCGAATTGCCTGTCGCAAGCGAGGCTGTCTCCGCGCCAACTGCCATCTATGCCTAACGTCCTGATCGTTGATGACGAAGCCGCGATTCGTGAGTCTTTACGCGGAGTGCTTGAGGATGAAGGTTACAGCGTAGCGGATGCTGCGAGCGGCGAGGTCGGTCTCGAGCAGGTGCAGCGCAAGTCATTTGACCTGGTGCTTCTGGACATCTGGCTCCCGGGAATAGACGGTCTCGAGACCTTGGAGGAGATTCGCAAATTGGATTCTCCGCCGGAGATCATCATCATCTCTGGACATGGCACGATCGAAACGGCGGTGCGGGCCACCAAACTCGGCGCTTTCGACTTCCTCGAAAAACCGCTCTCGGTTCAAAAAACCCTGATCTTGGTGAAGAATGCGATCGACGCAAAGCGCCTGCGCAGTGAAAACCGCGAACTCAAGAAGCAGGCCATGCGCAGAAGCGAGATCGCAGGCGAGAGCATTCCCATGAAAGCCCTCCGCCAGCAGATTCAATTGATGGCTCCGACCAACGGCCGGGTTCTGATCTTCGGCGAGTCAGGAACGGGCAAGGAGTTGGTCGCCCGAGCCATCCACGGGCAGAGTTTGCGCAAGGAGCAGATGTTCGTTGAAGTCAATTGTGCCGCGATTCCAGAAGACCTCATCGAGAGCGAACTGTTTGGCCACCGTCGCGGTTCGTTCCATGCCGCGGGATCCGACAAGGAAGGCAAGCTTCTCAAGGCGCACGGCGGCACGCTGTTCATGGACGAAGTCGGCGACATGAGCCTGAAAACCCAGGCGAAGGTCTTGCGCACCTTGGAGGAGCAACGCTTTACCCCGGTCGGGAGCGATGAGTCGGTCACCGTCGATGTACGCGTCATCGCCTCAACCAATAAGGACCTGGAGGAGGAGATCTCACGGGGTAACTTTCGTGAAGACCTGTTTTACCGGCTGAACGTGATTCCCTTTTCTGTACCGCCCTTGCGCGAACGTAAAGAAGATATCCCTCTTCTGGCCCGCCATTTCCTGCGCGAACTCTCCGGGCATTACGGTCGTGGCCCGCGCGAAATTACCGACGATGCAATCGAAACCCTGATGCGCTACTCCTGGCCCGGGAACGTGCGGGAATTGCGTAACGTGATCGAGCGTATTGTGATCATGAATCCCACCGCAACCCGGTTTGACCGTAAGCACCTTCCGCCTCTGGTCTATCGCGACGGTAGTCGCCGGGCTGGCGGCGAATTCATGACCCTGCATCAGGCCCGCGCCGCCTATGAGAGGGACTACATCTTAAAGAAACTGGATGACAACCACGGAAACATCAGCCGCACGGCGGAGGTCCTGGGGCTTGAACGCAGCCATCTCTATCGCAAAATGAAGACGCTGGGAATCGCGGTGAAAGAGTAAGTGCTGTGGGCTCATGTTTCCTGTACTTCCTGGTCGTTTCTTCGGGACTTCACGGGATTTCCCTGGGACGTCGCGGGAGATAACACGGGAGAAGTTATCTGATTTACGACTCCCCGCGGGGCGTGACCAGATGCTCGAGCTGTTTTCGCCAATCGAGTTCCTCGACAAACCCCCGCGCCTCGCGCCAGTTCGCGCGAACTTTTACGAATAGTTCCAAGAACACTTTCGTGTCCAGCATCTTCTCGATTTCGAGCCTCGCCGCGGTGCCGATCTTCTTCAGCATCTGCCCCTGGCGGCCGATAAGAATCCGCTTTTGCCCCTCGCGCTCACAGTAGATTGCCGCCGCAATGCGGGTCAGCTTGGGTAACTCTTCAAAGGTCTCGGTAAGCACGGTGACGGAATGCGGCACTTCCTCTGCCGTATTCATTAACACCTGCTCCCGAATGAGTTCAGAAACCATGAAGCGGGCCGGCTGGTCCGTAATCTGGTCTTCTGGGAAATAGGGCGGCCCTGGGGGAAGCGCTTCGACAACTTTCTGCAACAGCAGATCCAGTCCCTCTTTCTTCTTGGCCGAGATCGGAATGATTTCGCGAAAGCCATGCAGCTTCGCGTACTGCTCAATCAGCGGCAGCAGTTTGCGTTTTTCTGCGCCTAGTAGGTCGATCTTATTCAGCAAAAGGAAGATGGGTGTGTGCGATTTTTCGAGCAGTCTGAACAGCAACTGGTCCGAAGCCTCATTTCTTCGCGTGGAGTCCATGATCAGCAGAACCAGGTCGCAGCCGCTCAGGGCCTCGCGTACCTCCGACATCATCTTCTTACCCAGGCTTGAGTCGGGAGGATGCACTCCAGGCGTGTCAATTAAGACGACCTGCGCCCCTGACTTCCCTTTCGTCTTTCGAAGGTGAATCACACCGAGAACACGATTGCGCGTGGTTTGGGGCTTGGGGCTGACGATGGCAAGTTTTTCTCCGGCAAGGGCATTCAGCAGCGTGGATTTCCCGGCATTAGGGCGGCCGAGGATGCAGACAAAGCCGGAGCGAAATGTCATGGTCAGACCGACTTCACCTCTTTAGGATGAGACAACGATACTCGCACGCGCTCTACCCGGCGCTCGCTGGCTTGCAGGACTTCGAGCCGCAGACCATCTTGTGTAACCACCTCGCCTTTTTGCGGAATGCGCCCGGCCACTTCGCTGACAAAGCCCGCCACAGTTGCCGCCCCGGTACGCTCCGGCCGTATTCCAAGGAGTTCCTCGAGCCGGTCCACGTCCATATTCCCAGGGACCACATAGGATGATTCGCTTTCCCGCACCACTTGCGATGCCTCATGCTCGTCGCTAATCTCGCCAACAATCTCCTCGACCAGGTCTTCGATGGTAACCAGGCCCGCGACTTCGCCGTACTCGTCAATCACAATTGCCATGCGGGTCTTGTTTCTTTGCATCTCGCGAAGCAGGTCGGCAGCCAGTTTCGTTTCGGGAACGAAGTAAAGATCTTTGCGCATCAGCGAATCCACGAGGCGCGCGTGCGCCTCGGAATCCGGTACCTGTAGCACGTCTTTCGCATACGCCAAGCCAACAATGTTGTCGATGCTGCCCTCGAATACGGGCACGCGAGAGAAAGAACGCACCCGCAGTAACTCGATAAACTTTTCAACCGTCGTGTCGCTCGGAACCGCCACCATCTCGGGCCGCGGTTTCATCGCGTCCCGCACCGTCTTCTCGCTGAACTGAACGACCGACTGGATCAAGTCGCGATTGCTCTCGTCAAGAATTCCTTCTTCAGCACCAGCCTCAATCAGCGCATCGACCGCCTCGGCCTGCGTTTCCGGCAGTTGGTCGGTGTGTTCGCGGGTCAGTGACGTCACCGACTGCAGAAACCCGAGCACCAGCGTGATAGGCAGAACCAAATAGATCAGGACCCTCAGCAGCGGAGTCCACGGCACCAGCCATTTGCCGTCAGTGCGGGAGAAAAAGACAAACGGCAAGAAGCGATTGAAAACAATCACGATGAGGAGAAGGGATAAGCCGGCCTCAAGCACCTCATCGAGAGACCAATCGCCATTGCGAAAGATGCTGAAACCGACGAGCAGCGCAATGGCCGCCATCAGCAAAGGCGTCAACACCGCAAATGCCAACGCGGCGCGCGAGCGGCTGACCCTCAGCTTCGGCTCAACCAGTTGCTCGAAATTATCGATGTTGTCCTGAAATTCGCGCGAGAGGAATTTGCCGATCTCCGTGTAGACCCGCTCGACATACGAGGAAAGCATGACGAGCGCGAGCAGAACCAGTAGCGTGATAGAGATTGCCAGGTTCATGGGCGGGATCGTGCGTTCGCTCGAGGGCGGCGCTTCACCGCGGCACGTTCGATCAGAGCTGCCGGCAAACCCAATTTCCGCCGCAAACGCAATTCCTTCTCGGCCATTTGGCCGTTGTCGCTCACATGATCATATCCTGCGAGGTGCAGAACACCATGCAGAACCAGGATCTTGACTTCGCTCGATACCGAATGCCCCAGGAGCTGGGCGTTGCGTGCGGCGATGTCGCCGGAAACCGCAATGTCACCGCTGAAACCCTTCACAAAACTGGGCGGCGGGAACGATAGCACATCGGTCGAGTAGTCCTTACCTCGAAACTGAGCATTCAGTTGGCGCATGCGACGGCTACTGGTCACTAGCACCGTCGCGGTGCCTCTTATTCCGGCTGCTCGGCAAGCGCTGGTCAAAAACTTGGACAACATGCGCTCACTCAGCCCCGGAACTCTCCGATTCAACACCACTGTAGGCGACATCTTCATTCGACAAAGAGAAAAAGAGGGCGCAATTACCCCCTTCGGCGAACAATGCTATTCGGCAGTCTCAGTTGCAACCGTCTCATCCGCCTCGGACAATGGAACCACCTTTGGGGTGTTGCCGTTGGCTCCCGCCTTTGCATCCAGTAAATCTAGCTGTTGTTCTTCGAGCTTCGACTTGTGCTCGTCGTAGGCGCGAATGATGCGCTGCACCAAATGATGTCGTACTACATCGGACTCGTCGAAGTAAACAAAGGAGAGACCCTGCACATTCTTGAGCACGTCAATGGCTTCCAGCAGTCCGCTGCGACGCGCACTCGGGAGGTCAATCTGGGTCACGTCGCCGGTGATCACCGCCTTCGAGTTGAACCCCAGGCGCGTGACAAACATCTTCATTTGCTCGGAGGTCGTATTCTGCGCTTCATCCAGAATCACAAACGAGTCATTCAGGGTTCGCCCCCGCATGAACGCGATGGGCGCTATTTCGATGACGTTCTTCTCAAGATAACGATCCACTTTCTCGGGATCCAGCATGTCGTAGAGGGCATCGTATAAAGGCCGCAAGTAAGGATCGATCTTCTCCTGCAAAGTTCCGGGGAGAAATCCCAGGCGCTCGCCGGCTTCAACCGCCGGTCGCGCCAGAATGATTCGGTTCACTTTTTTTGCCATCAGCGCAGAAATCGCCATGGCCACGGCGAGATAGGTCTTCCCGGTTCCGGCGGGGCCGATTCCAAAGACCATGTCGTACGACTCGATGGCATCCAGATATTTCCGCTGATTGGTGCTCTTGGGCTGCACCGTGTGCCGCCCAAAGGAGCGCTGCCGCCCAGCTTCCGCCAACCCGCGCAGCGTGACCTTCGGGTCCGCCACCAGCACCCGCAGCATGCTATTCAGATCGCCATTGTGAAAGACGTGACCCGATCGCTGCAGTTGGTCGTAATCGGCAAAAACTTGCTCGGCGCGGGCTACATCGCGAGGGGTGCCTTCCAGTTCAAGTGAATCGGAGCGGAGGTCGATGTTGATGTTCAGACCATCTTCGAGCAGATGCAGGTTCTCGTCCCTGGTGCCAAAAAGTGTTTCGATGTTCGGGCTAATCTCAATACTCTTCTTCATTTAGGTTCTATGAGGACTCCTAGGCGCGGAAGCGCCGTTATTCGGCGGTGATTAGATGACACAAGCCAGCTCGGAGACGCTATATTCAGGTGCCTGCTCCGGATTGTACTTGGCCCCATGAGGTAGGTAGATAACGGTTCTGTAAAAAGCCTACTGCTCGGGAACGTGGGAGTCAATTCGCTTGTAAGACACTGGTAAAAACAGGCTTAGTGGGGCCGAGAGTCGGCCGGGAGCGAATGCTTTGACCTCTTGTCCACTCAATGCTAGCTTGGTTTGTTTCCGACCGCTGAGCTCTCGGGGGGAAGATTCGCATGCGGATTCTATCGGTTGCGTTGGCTCTCAGTCTTCTCCTTCCCAACCAGTCCACCACCGCCGCCTCCTCCTCTCGCGTTCGACCGGAACTGGCAATCTCCTTGGAGGCTCTGCGGGACAAAATTGAAGGCGGTTGGGCAGGACAAATGATCGGGGTAAGCTTCGGTGCTCCTACGGAGTTCCGTTTCAAGAACGCAATCGTGCCAGAAGACAAATTGCCAACTTGGACGCGGGAAAGCGTCGCCAACTCACTCGAGCAGGACGACCTCTACGTAGACATGACGTTTGCCAAAGTCCTCGACGACAAGGGACTCGATGCAACCACGGAGGATTTTGGCGCGGCCTTTCGGGAAGCGAAATATCCTCTATGGCACGCGAATCTTGCCGCTCGCCGCAATCTGAAACGAGGCGTGCCGGCAACCCTGTCGGGTACTCCTAAGTACAACGTACACGCCAACGACATTGATTTTCAGATCGAATCCGATTTCATTGGCCTGATGACTCCGGCTATGCCTCAGGCCGCCGTAGGTGTCGCCTTACGCGCCGGTCGCGTGATGAACTATGGCGATGGCCTTTACGGCGGAATTTTCATCTCCTGCATGTATTCGGCTGCGTTTTTCGAGAGCGATCCGCGAAAGGTGGTCGAAGCCGGCAAGAGCTGCATGCCCGCCGATAGCCCTTACGCAAAGATCATCGCTGACGTCCTTGAATGGTCGAAGGAGAACCCCCAAGACTGGATTCCTGTTTGGAACCGCATTGATCGCAAGTGGAACCGGCGGGAGCCTTGCCCGGAAGGTGCTCTTCTGCCATTCAACATTGACGCCAAGTTGAACGGCGCCTACGTGGCTCTCGGACTGCTTTATGGACGCGGCGACCTGGGCGAGACGATGCGCATCAGCACGCGATGCGGACAGGACTCTGACTGCAATCCTTCTACCGCCGCTGGAATCGTTGGAGTTATGACCGGTTACAAGGCGATTCCCGATCGCTGGAAGTTCGGAATTGAGGATATCGCGGACAAGAAGTTCAGCTTCACGGATTTCTCCTTCCGGACGATCGTGGACAGCAATATGAAGCGTGCCCTGGCCATGATTCGAAAAAATGGGGGCACGGTGGAAGGGGGTGGAGTTCGAATCAAGCCACAATCTCCGAGCCCCGTGAAACTCGCAGTCTGGGACGACTACGGATCACCGGTTGAACGAATCTCAGTGAAAGATGCGCGCTGGCGCTTTTCACCCGGATGGAAAACCCCGGCTCCCTCCGATCCGTATAGGGACTCCGGTCTCCGTACGAGCGACGAAAAAGGCGCAGAAGCGGCGGTTGCATTCGAGGGCTCGGGGGCGATCTTAGCCGGCACCTATCTGCCGAACGGCGGCAAAGCAGACGTTTACCTGGACGGCAACCTCGACGGAACCGTGGACGCCTATTCGGACGAGGACAACCGGAAGGTCAACGAGGCCATCTGGCACGGATTTTCGCTTAGCAATGGAAAACATACACTCCGGCTGGTGGTTCGAGGCGAACCGCAGGGCGAGTCCAAAGGCTCGGAGATTGACCTAAGTTCCTTGGTCGTATTCCGATAACCCGCCTGGTGGCGTGCTTGGCAGGTCCCGGTGCGACTACCCGGTTGACCCCTCCCAAGCCGCTCCCGTAAAATACTACTTCGATCCTCCGGCAGGCCTCGACAGTCCCCGGACATTCCAAACAAAGGCATTTACCGTAATGGCAAACCATTTTTCTGCGCTTAAGCGCGCCCGTCAGACCGAACGCCGCACCGACCGCAACCGCATGAATACTTCGCGGTTGCGCACCGCCCTGCGCGACATGCGCGAAGCCCTGGCTAAGGGTGACAAGGCGGCCGCTGGCGAGACCTACCGCAAGACCGTCTCCGCCCTCGATAAGGCCATCCAGAAGGGCGTGCTGCACGAGAATACCGCTGGACGCTATAAGTCCCGCCTGGGCGCTCGGCTGGCCGCGTTGAAGTAGTTCCTTGGAGCGGCCTGCCACCCACTAGCCACTGACTAGCGCCTTCCTGTACAGTCTTCGCGAGTACGGAGGACAGCATGGTTTCTCTCCCCACAGATTTCCAGAACAATTTTCTGATCATCCTTCGCCTGGTACATTTTCTCGCCGGGATCACCTGGATCGGCCTGCTCTACTTCTTCAATTTGGTTAGCACGCCGGTGGCGAAGGAAATTGAACTAGGCGCGCGCGTCAAGGTTTATCCCAAGCTGATGCTGCGAGCACTCTGGTGGTTCCGCTGGTCGGCGTTCGTGACCGTGATTGTCGGGTTGATGTACTGGGGCGAGATGGTTCACGGCGATGCCGCTGGCGCACACGCCACGTCCGGCGCGGTCATGGGCAGTTTCTTCGGTATCTGGACAGGCGTCTGGGCGATCCTCTACGCTTTGCTGATCCCAGGCAAGGGAATCCTCAATAAGGGGCCGGTTCTCGCGATCCTGGTGACAGTCGTGATGATCGCCGCCTCCTGCCTGTTCCTTCGGTTAAACAATCACGGATGGGAGAGCAATAACCTTCTGGCGATCGGGCTCGGCGGAGGAATCGGCTGGGTGTTGATGCTCAACGTCTGGGGCATCGTGTGGCGAATTCAAAAGCGCCTGATCGCCTGGACTCAAGCCAGCGCGGAAAACGGAACTCCCATGCCGGATCGAGCCGAGCGCATGTCCCGCATGGCCTTTCTCGTATCCCGCATTAGCGCCTGGCTTACGATTCCGTTACTGTTCTTCATGGCCGTCGCCAGCCACTACCCGATGTTTGTGAGATAGGAAGGAACCAAAGTTCGAGTTATTGCGAAGCGAGTTGACTCGGCATCGCCAAGGGTACGCAATGCAAGACAAAGCCCGTGAGCCAGAGCTCACGGGCCGTTGAGTGAGTTCTTCCTAGAACGTTATCTTCAATGCAACCTGCATCTGCCTTGCCGACGTAGTAGCGTCGGGGCGGGAAACCGTGTCGCTGATCAACCCGAATGTCGGGTTCTCAAGGAAGTTGTCCGGATTGCTGAAGTGCGGGTGATTGAACAAGTTATAGCATTCCACTCGCAGCTGCGTGCTGACACGCTCGGTGATACTGGTTGTCTTCTCCCAAGCAAGGTCGAAATCCACAAGTCCAGGACCGTAGAAATGGTTCCTACCCGATGTCCCGCTACCTACATAAACTGGACCACCAAAGGCGTCCGCACGATTGGAGAACGCGGCCGGATTGCTAATCCAAACCTTGTTGCCATTCGCCGACGCGGGAGTGTTGAGCCCTGGAGCATATGGGTTTTGACCAGACAATAGATCCGCACGACCACTCAATCCGGTCCTTTCCATATCGGTGGTTGTAAGGACGTCGAACGGATGCCCGGTCTGCGCGGTGGTAATTCCGGAGAATTGCCACCCTTCAAGGATTTTTCCAATCGCGCCGTGATTCAGGATGCCCTTCCCCTTGCCAAAAGGCATCTGCCAAATGTAGTTGATGACAGCAATGTGGCGGACGTCATAGTCTGAATTCCCGCGCTCTTCGTTCAGGTTAAGCGAATTTCGTGGGAAAGTGCGGTTGCCTTGAGCTGGGGCCAAAGGATCAGGCGCATTGTCGATGCCATGCGCCCAAGTGTAGGAAACTTGCGCCTGCAACCCATGACTCATGCGGTGCGTGAACTTTGTCTGCAAAGAGTGATAGATCGAGTTCCCAATCGAGCGCTGATAGAAGGGTTGTAACAAAGCGTTCGAAGCAACGGCGTCGAACGGCAAGGCACCGAGTTCGGCTCCGATGTATAGGTTAGTCTTCGTGACCGTGCCGGAGTCGCAGCCGAATGCATTGTTCGGGTCACTGCAAAAGGTGACCAATTGCTGAACCAAAGCCGGATTCGGCGGATTCCCGTCAAGTTGCCGATAGAGGTGGTGAGCCTCTGACCCAATGTAGGAGATATCCAACACGTTCATTCCCGGAAGTTGGCGCTGGATACCAAAGTTCCAGTTATTGCTCGCTGCGTTTCGGAAATTCACGTCAAACAACACTGGAGCAAGCGCCCCCACGTTCGTAACCGGGTCGTAGTTCGGGATCACAGCTGTCGGAAGTTGATCCGGCGGAGCTGGCAACGGAAATGGGCCGTTGATACCGCCCCCATAGAATCCATTGATCGTATCGAGGGGGAAGGCATTGTAGTCTTGCTCGAACGGCGGATTGCCACGGGCATTCCCAAACAGATTTCCGAACACACGATCATGAAAAATTCCAAAAGCTCCGCGAATAGCGGTCTGGCCGTTACTCCATGGATCCCAAGTTAGTCCGATTCGGGGTTCGATGTTGGAGTGGTCGCTCTTGTAAAGCTGATTGCCCGTGCCTGGGCCTACAATGCTCATGGTCAGCGGCGCTAGCGACGTCGGGGGAACGAGCAAGTTCGACATGTTGGCGTTCTCTTCGTAGGGAACACCATCCAGCTGATAGCGCAAGCCGAGAGTCAAAGTAAGATTGGACCTTATTTTCCAATCATCTTGTCCAAACCAGTCATATTCATGCTGGCGAAAAAGCTTATTATCCGTGGCCTGCCGAGTCCCGCCTTTGTTGAAAAATTGCCCGACAAAATCCTGTGCCACGAATCCGTAGTACGCGCCGGCTGCGCCTTCCAGAGACGAGGAGTCATTCGGCACGTTTTGAACCAACGACAGACCGAAGTCGAGGAAAGGTATCAACGAGACTTGCCGCCGTGAGAAGAAGCTATTTGGCCCCTCCTCATGAATATCTCGGTAATCAAACCCGAACTTAAAGGTGTGATTGCCCTTGACCCAAGTGAGGGCGTCACCATAACTGGTCGTGCCCGTCTTTCTCCACTGTCCGGCCGACACCAGGCTGAGACAACCGAAACTGGTGAAGGGATCCAGGTTTACATCCCAGCCGTTTCCGAACTGATCAACCGGCACTACGCTGTTCAGAGCACTGGTGCCGTTGCAATTAAAACTAGCGAAGATTCTGTTCCAACCGATGTTCAAGCTGTTTACGACGGTGTTTGTAAACGTGGAAGCAAGATGTGCAGAAGCTCCCTGGCTAATGCCTTTGGTACCAGTACTCCCAAGCCCACCAGGCAGAACGTCATCGTGGAAAGGATTTGGATCGAATATGTAGTTGTACCCGTACCGGAGACTCAGGTTCTGTCGACTGGTGAATTGGTGATCGATTTTGGCGACGGCCTGGTAAGAATTCTCACGAGAACCGCTGGGAAAAAGAAGCGTACCCGTGATTCCGTCTCCGTTGCTGAACGTCGGATTCGGATATAGGGCAAGGAGGCTCTGCATCGTCGGATCGGCTGGAGCCGGAGGCAGAACTGCCGCGACGCCAAACTGCTGAAGAATTGTGGGCGTGCCATTGTTCGCCCCGGTTTGAGTAATGTCTACCGGGGTTGTCACACCGCCGTTCGTGTAGTTGAAGATTCCCGTCTTGAACTCCGGAGTGGGAACGATGGAGCTGCTAGTCAGGGTTGTCCTAAATCGCTGAAACTCCTGGTTGAAGAAGAAGAAAGTCTTGTTCTTCACGATGGGGCCGCCGATTGAATATCCAAACTGATTGCGAACATAGGGATTCATCGGGTTGACGTTACCGGCGGTATCGACGCGGGGATTAAACCAGTCTCTCGCGCCGCCAAAGCTATTCCAACGACCAAACCAGTAGGCACCGCCGTGGAAGCTATTGGTTCCGCTCTTTGTGACAACATCGATGATGGCTCCGGTATTACGCCCATATTCCGCGTTGAAATTGCTGGTAATAACGCGAAATTCTTGGGTCGAGTCCGGATTCGCGCTCAACACACCGCCAGGAATCCCGGGCACGGAGGTATCGTTGTTGTCGACACCATCCAAAAGAAAGTTGTTGTTCCGCTCTCGGGAACCGTTCACGGTAAAACCGCCCAACCCGGTATTGGTCTGTGAAGTGCCCGGCGACAATAACACCAGGCTGTAAGGATCTCTGGTAATCAGTGGCAGGTTCTGCATCTGCCGCCCTTCGACCATGTTGCTCACCTGAGCAGTTTGCAGATCCACCGGTGGAAGCTCATCGCCGCGAACTTGCACTTCCTCGGAAGTCGCGCCCGGCTCAAGCGACGCATTCACGGTGAGCGCTTGATCGACCGTTAACACCACGTTGTCTACCTTGAATGCGCGGAAGCCATCCTTCGTAATGCTGATCGAATACGGGCCGGCGGCGAGGCTTGGAACCGAGTAGGTACCGGCGTCCCCGCTTTTTGCGGCGCGTGTCTGGTTCGTGTTCAGGCTGGTTACGACGACATCGGCATCCTGGATGACGGCGCCTGACTTGTCGGTAACAGATCCCTGAATCGAACCAGTCTGTGCGTAGCCAAGAACAGAGGCCATCAGCACCAACAAGCTAAGACGAAGGGCGAATTGAATACGATTCATTACTCCTCCAAAAAGCATTTGTCGACACGGATAGGTACAGCGCAAGACAAAGGCGCGCGCTCACCCACTCTTTCGGTCGAATGGTGAACTGCAAAGGTCATTAAGGCTGAGCTTTTCTAACCTCGAGGTGCAACTCACGCGCCAAAGCGCCACGGGCAATTCCCTCTTGGCGTTTCAGTGGCTTACACCATTGTTTTACAAAATCGTTCGAATGGAATTACCAATTATGGTACGTGGGTCTATGAAAAAACGGATCCCAGCCAGTCAGCGCCTGCCTGAGGGAGGATCTGGTTGCGATAATTCGTCTATTCCTAGGAGCTCACGGCTTCGCAGGCCCACGCAAGATCGTCGGAGCCAGTTCTAGACGAAAAGCTAGCGAGTTTCCTCGTTGGGCTGAGGAATCCCGGGCTTTTGCTTAGGTGCTTGAACCTCTTCCCGCGAATTCGTCGAGAACAGCATGAAGTGGCTGAAGCTGTGTTTTCGGTGATATCGATGTTTGTGATAGTCGAAATACAGCTCGGCGCTACTGGGAAGCCACAATTGTCCCGACTTAAACTGGACCGGGCCATAATCCACGATCTGGTGTTCGGTTAACAGCTGAATGGCCGGCATGGGCTTCACGAGCTGAGATTCCATGTGTACGATCTGGAATTTTTCAGCCGATATCCAGGCCCGCCCCTTGAGATCGATTGGGTAGATCATGCCCCCGATCTTTATGTCGTGAATCCGATTCGGCTGGTCCGCGCGTTGCCGGAAGTGCATGAGCCAAGTGGTCTGACCGCGCCATTCACCAAGGCCTTCACACGTGAATTCGAAGGTCGGCTGCATATTGGGATGAAATACGAGAGCCAGGGTCGTGAAGCCGTTGCTGCTGATGTTGTCCGGGTAGCGGGCCAAGGCGGAGTTTTCCAGCCGATATTCTTCTATTTCGAGGTATCCGGGATTGGTTTCCGATATGGACGCAACATAGTTGTAGCGCCGTGTCTGCTTGCTGATCGCATGACCCAGTTCATCGACTTGTTCGTGCTGCAATTCCTCGATGGCGGCAAACTTACCAATATCATCCGCCAATTGTTTGACTCGTAATCCGGTCTCGGTGAGAACCTGTTCGCTGGGGCAGGCCACTCCTTCCGCAACCGATGGCCTGCTCTCATCCACTCCTCGAGGCTCCCAGGTCTTGACCGACAAGCGCAGTTCTGTGTCGTCCGTGGCCGGAGCGGATGGCAGCAGGGCAGGCTGCGTGTTCGACGCTTCCGGCTGCGCCGCTCGGGCTTTCAATCGAGCAATAAACTCGTGCACGCTTGCGGCTTCCGATTGGTCCCTTGCGTCTGGCAAATACGCTTCCAGAGTGGAAATAGCAGCCTGCGTATCGCCAAGGTTCGCGAGAGCCTGCCCAAGAACCAGGCGAGCGGAATTGCCAGCTCCCTTCCCTTTTTCGAGTGCGAGCTGTGCCTGATCACGAGCCTTCTCGAACTTGTGTTCCGTAAGACTCGCCTCAGCAAGTAACTTGTGTGCAACCCAATACTCCGGATCAAGGAGGATTGCCTCATCCAAGCTCGCACTTGCCGCAGCGTAGTCCCCGAGCCTCATCCGGACCCGACCTAAAAGGGTAAGAGCTTGCACATTTCTCGAGTCACGATTGACCGCCTTCATGAGATAGTCCTGGGCGGTGGGATAACGTTGTTCTTGAAACTCCAAATACCCCAGGAAAAAATTGATGTCCGCGCTCTCTGGAGCAACCTTGTATGCAACCGCTAGATGCTTTCTCGCTTGCTTGAGATCGTTCGACTTCAGTGCTCGAACAGCTCTCTGAACTTCCTTGCGCGCTTTTGCCGGCATTTCCGGGAGATTCGACTCATCCAATTTGACACTGTTTGGGTCACGCTGGAGCGTAATCTCTACCCGGGGCGTCGAATATGCCGACCCGATGTCGTACTTCTTGTGCGCAGTCAGGTACCCGACGGCACTCACCTCGATCTCATAGGTTCCAATGCTCAACTGCCCAAATAATGCTTCCGAGCTGTCGGCAGTGGCTTGCCACGTTGTATCGTGAGTATTGCCATTTTCGAGCTTGACCATGGATTGGCGGTCAAGGGGTTTGTTCTTGTCGTCCAGAACTGCCACGACGAGTATGGTTCCATAGGATTCGTAGGTTGGGGTCCTTGCCGACGTTGCCCCGTACGGTTCCTTTGATAGTGGGAATTGGGGTTGGGCAAAAGCAGCACCGCACCAGAGAACGATCACAAGAAACGCTACGAAGCCAGATTGACGAATCACAAGCACCACCTGAATAACAAAGAGTTTCTCACCCGGAACGCGCGAGAGCAACTGTTGGTATGCCCCAGTCTCCGGTTGCACTTTGCCTTTTGCGAGCCGATTTGCGGGGTTCGTCTGATGGTGAGCTATGGCAGCGATCAAAAAAATGGGAGCCGGACTCAGGCTCCCTAAACGAAAAACAGCTGATCCCTAGAAGGTGTAGGTAACTCCCAAGCGGATATTGCGCGAGAGCTGCCACAGGTTCGGCATTCCGTATTGGGAGTTCTTAACAAATCCAGTGCCGTTGATCTGCGCCGTAGGGTCGTATCCGCCTTCGAGTAACTGATAAGACGCTGCACCTTGAAAAATCTGATTCGGAGCCGCCGGCGTAGCCGCCGCAATTGAGTTGAAGCCTTGCCAATAGGAGACGGGCGAATGCTGATTGAACACGTTGAGAATCGTCGCCGAGAACGTGAACCGCTGGCGCTCGCCGCTTAACTTGAAAGCATGCGAGAAGTTGAAGTCGGTCTGCGTGTACCAGGGTGTACGACGGCTGCGAGGTCTTGAGAACGTCACATCGCCAGTAGTGGGGTCCTGGCCCACGTCTACCCAATTGCCACGACCAAAAATATCCGTGGCTTCGATGGGTTCGTTACAACAGGCCAGGCCGAGGTCGGTAAAGGAACTCAGGGGACTCCCCTGATAGGCAGCCTGGAACAAGCCAAACGTTGTAGTCATGCGCTTCCAAGGCAACTCATAATAGATATTGCCTTTGATGGTATTGGGACGATCCGTCGGCAAAGGTCCGCTATTGAGTTTTCCCTGATAGGTGTAATAGTAAAAAGGTTCGTCAAAGGCGCGAGTCGTGTCCGGCGAGTTACGTCCTGTCGAACCTCCGTCGGTTTGGTCGGTGGTGGTCAGGCCGGTATAGTTGCCCCACAACCGGCTCCATGTATAGCTGAACATTCCCGCCCAACCATGACTCGTACCTTTTGTGACTCGGAATTCCAGTCCGTCGTAGTTACGAATTGCCTTCGGAAGCCTCGGACAGCTGGGGCACGTGAGGAAATTGCTACCATCGTTGAACGCAAAGTTGGGAATGCCATACGCGGACCCGAGCGAAGTCAGGTAATTCGCGTACCCGTCAATAGTTGAGTTGACTCCCTCACCAGGGTTGACGATGGTGTACATCTCGAAGTTGTTGGGATCGGCCAGCGACGCATCTTCAATCACATGATCGAGACGACGCCGGTCGTAACGAGCTTCAAACGCCCAATCTCTGGCGATCTGGTAATCGAATCCGGCGACAATCTCATGCTGACGATACGGCTTTACGCCCTTGGCAACTGGTTCCCAAGGACGGAAGTTGACGTTTTCGATGAGTGAAATACCAGTTCCGGCATCAGTCAGCGATGTCGGCGTGGTGCCACCAGCAAAGTTCGCCGGCGTGGTTGGCCCACCATTGGGGCAAGCACGCCCGTTCACGAAGACTGCGGAGATGTCGGCGGCGGTGAAAGTGTTATTTTGGTCGGGTCCAAGGGCATAGGTGCAATCTTCAAATACTTGAGCGCCAAATGACGTCTGCGCCAGCAGCAGCTTCATGACGTCGTTGACGATGCCATAGCTGCCAAATATTTTCATCTTGCCATTTGCCGAACCCCATGCCGCGCCTAAGCGCGGGGCTATCTTGTCGGTCCAGGAGAAGTCAATCGAGGCTGGCGGAACCACGCCTGGCTGCTGCAGCCCCGCAGGAACGGGCAGCCTCTCTTTCTCAACCCGAACACCGAGATTCAGCGTAAGGCCATGACCGACGGTCCATGCATCTTGGACAAACAACGCGTGATTCCAGTCAATGGCCTGTTTCGGAAGAATCGTCGCAAAGTCCTCTACCTGCACGTAGCCGTACTGGCCGGCGCAGACCCCCCATTCGGCGACTAGAAGTCCGCAAGCAGTGCTACCAGGAACCGTGGCAGGCGCATAGTCCGCCGCGTTACCCGATCCGACAAACATGTTGACCAGTGGCACGTTACCGTTTTGAGAAATCACATTTTCCAACCGATTGAGCTGGTAGCCCACCTTAAAGTTGTGCGTACCGCCCCAGCCGCTCTTGAAGAAAGCAACGTCCTGATTAAACTGGTGGTGCTTGCTGGCATTAAACAGCGTAAAGCTTTGATCATAGGGCGTCGTAGTAAAGCCGCCATTCTGCTGCAAACTGTCCACCGTTCCGCACGTTCCAGGGAACGAATTCCCGGTATTGTCCACTCCGCCACAGCTGCTGAACTCCCATGACAGGTTCGCACCCGTCGTTGGCCAACCGAAGTCGTGATAGTTGGTAAAGAAATAACCGAAGCGGGTGGTCGCGACTATCTTCGGAGTCAGAGTCATGTCGGCCCCGAAGTTGTAAGTGGAGTTGGGCTGAGAAAAGCCATGGCTAGGTGCAAACTGTCCGAGAGGGGTAAGAATCCCGAAAGGGTAGCCCACGGTTCCCGAGTTTAGGAAGGTACCGCTCTCGGTCGCAATGGGGTCCGCAGACGGCAAACTGGCCCCGGTTTCACGCTCGTACTGATACAGCCATGAGCCGAAAAGGCGAACTTTCTGTGTCAGGCTGGCATCGAGGCGTGCGGTAGTGTAGTAAACCCGATCTTTCAGGTGAGACGTCTGCAGGAAGGGCGTAGTAGAACCTACCGGTGCATCTGGACAACCCGGCTGGCAGATCGCGGGGTTAAAGTCCACAGTTCTCGAGACCGAGTGTGCGATCGGCGCAAAGCCCACGAAAAACCACAAACGGTCCTTCTTAACCGGTCCACCGAGGGTAAATCCGGGCTGAACAAAATGGTACGTGTCCCCTTTTGGCGAATAGATTTGCGAAGCCTCGTCAAACCACGGGCTTGTTGTACTCGGTGCACCTAGCGGATCATAGCGGAGCGTATCATGGTTGATCAGATTGGAGGTGCCATCCATTTTGTCTGACTCGTAGGTCGCGAATGCGCTACCGTGAAAGTCATTCCCACCCTTCTTCATGATCACGTTGATCACGCCGCCCAGTGCGCCACCGTGTTCGGCTTCAATACCGGACGTCTTAATCTGAACTTCCTGAATAAACTCGAATGGAACATTGGCTTGCGAGGCGCCGCCGGAAATGTTCTCAGTATCCTGACCTTCCACGAGGTACATGCTCTCGGAATCCGCCGCACCCCCAATGGAATAACCGACTTCCCCACCATTGCCACTGCTGCCGGGCAAGGCGCCTCCAGTTCCCCCGCCAACCATCTGACCGCCGGCCAAAGGCTCGTTGCGGGCCATGGGCGCAAACTGAATCATGGATTGAAACGAGAGTCCGTGAGGAGTATTCGAGATCAGGTCCTCTGTGACGTTAGTTTGGTTCGTGGTGGTGGTTACATCTACCAGTGGCGCTTCACTGCTCACTTCGATCACGCTCTCAGTTCCACCGACTTCAAGCGTGAAATCCAAGGTGGGAAGATGTCCGACTAGGAGTTCCGTACTTTCCTTCTTGAGCGTCTTGAAACCCTCCGCCTTTACCGTAATCGTGTAATTCCCGGGCGGAAGGTTGGCAAATCGGTAGTATCCGTTCGAATCGGTCTTCATCTGCTTGTCACCGACGAGCGTAGTGCCGGTAACAACGACTTGCGCGTTCGGTACGACCGCGCCCGAAGGATCCTTTACGGTTCCTTGCAAACCTGCGGTGGTCTCTTGGGCAAAAAGGCTGGTTGCAGAAAATAGCAACACGACCAAGCACCCAAACCATAGCCTTGATCCATGAAAGCGAGCCATTTCATCCTCCGTAGTCGCTCATCCCCTGATATGAGAATCACTCTTCAATGCCTGAGAAGGGCCCAAATGCAGATTCACGACCGCCGGGCTGGTAAGAAAAACGGGAGCCCCTATAAGGGCTCCCGGAAAGAGTCTTGCAACACTGTTAAAAGTTGAACTTCGCAACCAGCAGCATATTGCGAGGGTGATTTGTGAACACGCTCTTCGGCGTATTGAATGCCGAGGTTCCCGGGATCAACATGGTCAGGACGTTGGTACCGGTGAAGCTCAAGGGCGCAACGTCGCTGATGTAACCGGGCAGGTATTGCGCATGGTTGAACACGTTGCTAGCCTGCGCCGAGAACTCGAACGATGTCCGCTCCGTAAAGTTGAACCTCTTCACGATCGCGAAGTCGAAGTTGTTGATGTGCGGAAGTGCCAGCGTATTCCGGCGAGTAGTGGTCAATGCGCCAGGGCCAGCAACGATGTACTGGGCGTTTGGATCAATGGCTTGGTAGGCGACCACATCCCCTCCGAGGGCCGCGCTCTGGGTGAGAGGAATCACATCAGAACCGGTTCCAGATACCCCATGCGGATTGAAGATCGTGCGGTCTCCAGCGCTGTCACCATTGCGGTTGCTGTCCTGCCCGCTCTGCACAGTTGCAAATTCCGGCGACTGGAACGTATAGGAAGGAGCAAACTCCCAGTTGCCGATGATGTTCTTCTGGAACCAGTTGCCCGATTGGAAGAACGGCAGGTTGTAAAGCAGGCCGACCGTCATACGATGACGGCGATCAAGAGCGGAGTCACTCCAGTCGCAGTCCAGGCAGCGCGAATTCTGCGGGCGCCGCGGCGTAAGGTAAGTTGAGAACACCTCAGCCGTGGAGTTGTCCATGTTGTGGCTCCACGTCCAGGCACCTGTGAACTGCAGGTTATTGGTAAAGTTTCTTGTTACCTGGGCCTGCAGGCCGTGGTACCTCGAGGCACCGGTGGGCGACCAACCCGTCACATTGGCGAGAAAGCCGGCGTTCAGATATGCCGGGATGTAGTTTGGCAAAGCGTTGATGGCTGTCAAAGTCACCGGAAGAGCATCCAATTCCGCTTGCGTCGGTGTTGTCCCAATATAGGTTGGCAGGAACATCGTTGAAGAAACCTTCGGTTGCCGGTTGATGCGGTCTTGCACCGGCAGATGTATGCCACGCGTTCCCACATATCGCAGTTCAACCACGTATTTGCCCGCAAAGATGTGCTGAACGCCCAAATTCCAAGTTTCGGTATACGGCAACACCTGATCCGGAATATATCCGCCAGTGGCGCCACGCGCTGCCAAAGGATCGGTAATCGGCGGAATCGTGCTGGCGAACGGCAATCCCCCACCCGCTAGGAATCCGCTTTGGTTATATGGAGGACCAGGATCGGTCCAGAAGCAGCTACCGGTCAGGCCACTCTGGTCTCCGGGCACCGCGTCGCAAGTTTGCTGCACCTGCGGGGGAGCGGAGAGTAAGCCAAGGTTGTCAAACAGCACATCATACGCGAGAGCATATCCCGCGCGGATTGAGGTGTTCTGCTGTGGCGACCAAGCGAACCCGACGCGCGGCGCAAAATTCTTCTTCTGTGCCTTTGGTACCCCGAATGTGATAAGTCCTGGCACATTCGAGATCGCGTTCAGCGGCTGCCACTTACGTTCTGAGAGAGGAACCGAGGTGTACTCATAGCGGAGACCTAAATTCAACGAGAGATTGGGGCGTATCCGCCACTCGTCGTTTCCGTATAGGTAAATCGCATTCTGGTTCCCGTAATAGGTGGCTGCGCCCGCGGACCGCTCTGCCAAGAAGTCTGGCACCTGGTCTCTGAAAAATCCGTCCCACGTCGTCCAGTCATAATCTCCGCGCTGCCGTTGCGTGAAACCCTGGGGACTAATGTACCAACGGTACTCGCCACCGAATTTCAGATTGTGCTTGCCCTTAACCCAGCTCAAGTTGTCGACAACTTGATAGGTGTTCTGAATGGCAAACTGTGGGGCATTGGGATCAGCTCCCAGTTGAGCACCGAAGCTCTCGCCAAAGCCGACGATGAGATTCGGATATTGATCTAGGCCCGGGTACGAGAAATTCCCGGCTGAGTAATACTGGGTAAACCGATTGAACCCAAAGCGGAACTCATTGGTGACGGTGGGACCGAAGTTGTGGTACTCGCCCAATGTGAACAGATGGTAACGCTGAGGCAGGGGAGTCCAGAAAGCCGGCAGCGAGTAACCAGCACCGTTGTCACCGAGGTTGTCGGTCTGGTCGTTCTTGGCCAAAGCATAACGTATGCGAAGCTGGTCTTTCGCGCTTAGGTTCCAATCGACGGATTGGACCCCGGTGAGCCAGTTGTTGAAAATCCCTCCTGAAAAGCCTACATCGCCAATTTCAACTGGAACGGGGGTTGCACCCACCGTGGTCCCGGGACATGGATCCGTGGGTGACGTCGATGCTGCCGCAGCCGTACCGACACCTTTCTGAAATTCTTGTACGTTTGTCTGGCTGACGCCTGGAATGGCCGCTAGCGCAGCATAACCGGCCGCGGTGGGGGCGCATACCGTCATCGAAGAAGTGTTCCCGATGGCGTTGTATTCCCAGTTGGTAAAGAAGAACAGCTTGTTCTTGATGATTGGTCCACCGACCTGTCCACCGTAGCGATTGTTGTCATATCGGGTGTTGAAGGGTGACAGACCCTGGGCCACCTGAGACGCAGCGGTCAGCGAATCCTGCGCGTTCAGATTGCG
>Ga0134127_10000348_pt1 | contig 47012 bp, 24 predicted proteins | sample KB31753_FD_96459 | JGI IMG/M metagenome (GOLD analysis project Ga0134127, IMG submission 96459) | Terrestrial soil microbial communities with excess Nitrogen fertilizer from Kellogg Biological Station, Michigan, USA - KB3-175-3 | ecosystem: Environmental > Terrestrial > Soil > Unclassified ...
TGCTCTCCACCCGGGGTTATGGCCCCGACGCGGTTACTTTCAATTACTGGCCCTACAGTGTCGGCCAGGTCAGGGACTTTCACCCTGCTGTTCAAGTGCGCTTTCAGGCGCACATAGCCCGGCAGTTTACTGCCGGGTTCAAATTCGCTACTTCACAAGTCCCGAAGGGACGGCTGAACTCGTACGATTTCTTGCCACACTGAGTATTTGTTCAGCCGCCCCTTCGGGACGCGGCCGTGTGTGTCCCGAAACCCAGCGTTTCAATTGAAACGCTGGGCTATCCTCACGATGTCCCTTCGGGACAAAGCCGTTGGAGCAGTTCGTGGATTTCTCAAAGTCATTAGCTTTAGCCCGGGCCCGCTCGCGACCCGCCGTGAAAGTGCTCTGCAAACACACTTGCGAATCGCTTGGGTGTCCATCTAAACAGTTTGGAGACTAGCCCTCCCTGACCTCAACAAAGCGAAGTTCGCATCCGTCCTCCGTTGTACGAGGTTAGCCCTAGCCTAGTCTAATGGGGCAATCTCACCTCACTGAATCTCATGTAATCAAGGTCACCCTGTGACTCCAGCCTCCCTTGATCTGCAAGAATCTGTACACGCTGCGCATAGAACGCACACGAAAAGTCCGGATACCTCTGCTCGAGCTTCTCGATGGAGCGGATGACAACCATCGCAACCTTTTGCCACCGAGGCAAAGCGCAAGAAAGTATCGCGGGAATCGATGAATGTGATGTCACTGGAAGTCAGTCTGGCGGCAGCTGATCGTTCCTCGGCACTGAGAGGCGGATTTGGTATAGGAACTTCGTCAGCCATGGGGTAGCCGACGTGGGCAAACTCGTCCCTTAATTTCGGCAACTCTCGATCTGAAAAGAAATCTGGCCAACGCTCCGAGTTTGCGACGACCCATCGCCAGAACTCATACTCGGATGAATCCGTCTGGACTTTCTTCGCTCCTGTCCAGTGTCCTTCATCGGTCCATCCGGTGGCTCTTATGGTGATCGTCCCATCGGGCGCGAACTTCGACATTCGAGGGTAGAAATAGGTAACAGGACCAAAATCACCAATGCGTTGCCGCCACCAGTCTGGCGGGTTCGAGATGTCCTGGCGCTTTGACATGTGCATACCCGGACCCGAGCAGAGAACGACAAAGTCAGACCCATTCGTACCGAAACACACCGACAACTTGCCGCCGCACCGCGGACACGGGACGGCCTCCACCTCACTCACCGGGCGATTGGTTCGAACCATGTCGAGGACCGGTTGAATGTCCTCTCCTAAAAGGGTGTCGTTAGCCATACCCGGTATTAGCCCGAGTTTGGTGTGGATTGGCGTCCGATGCCGCCTAACCGCCAATCGTAAACACCTGCTTGATGCCCGTCGCTTTGCCCAGGAGCACTTCGCGGTAATTTTCGAGTGGATGCCGGCCGCTGATGACCTTGCGCAGGGAGTCGGGCCAGCGGCGCTGGAACAGGCCCAGGTCGCGGATGGCATCCTCGAAGGCCGTTCGGTCGGCGTTCACGGTGCCGATGATGGCCTGGTTCATCAACACGATGCGGCGCATCAACGTATCGGCTTCCACGGGAATCGCGGGCTTCTCCGGCGGGATGCCCGTGAAAATGAACGCTCCGTTGAGCCCGAGTATTTTCATCACTTCGAAGGTGATCTTCGCCACTCCGACCGCCTCGTAGACCACGTCGATGGGCCCGGTCATTTTGGCGAACTCCGCCAACGGCACCTTTTCAAAGGAGACATATTTGGCGCCAATGGAGTTCACCAAGTCGGCCTTGGGATTCGGCTCGGGGCTGCGGTTGTAGACCCACGTCCGGAATCCCCGCACCATCAGTGCCATTGCTCCAAGGATGCCCACCGGGCCTGCGCCCAGCACCACAGCTGTCTTGCCGGCGCCGGGCAAGTCGCCGTTGCCGGGGGCCCAGTTGAGCCGGCGTTGCACCTGCCAAAGCTGCGCCAGCGCCTTCTCCGCCACGGTCAGCGGTTCGACGAGCACGGCGACGTCCTTCAAGCCGGGCGGCACCGCGTTGAGATACGCCTCGTCCTCGACGAAGAACTCGGTCATGTAGCCGTGGACACTATTGATGCCGCGCTCGGTGAAATCGCCGGTGAAGCAAAAGTCCTGTCGCCCGTCCCGGCATGAAATGCAGTGCGCATGGGGACAGGGCCGCCGCACGGTGGGCACGACGAGATCGCCTGGCTTGAAGGTAGTGACGCGCGGCCCGACTTCGATGACTTCTCCGAGGGCTTCGTGGCCGAGCACCAGGTATTCGCTATCGGTCGGCGGCCAGCCGTAGGCGAACGTGCAGATTTCGCGGTCGGTCCCGCAGATGCCGACCTCGAGGGTCCGGACTTTCACCTCGGTGGGCGCGGTGATGTGCGGGGTCGGATGCTGGAGCAAGGCCACTTCCTTTTTTTCGGGAAGGACGCCGACCGCCTTCATGGTTCCATTGTTCATTGGTGCCATTGGAATCGCCCGCCCCACGCGGCGGAAAAGCCATCAAGCCGCGCGGCCAGCGGGTGTCAGGCCGCAACATACCCGGACGGGGGGCGGAGGGGAAGTGGGCTTTTTAGGGAGTCCGACGGCTGAAAATCCGAAGCCCGAAGGCCGAAGAATCCCGGCAGAGTAGCTGCGACCGTGAGGTCGCGGGCTGACTGCTCAATCGCCAACGAAAGTCATTCCGCTGCCGCACATTCTGGCCGCACGACCGCGACCTCACGGTCGCAGCTACACGGAACAAGGGCCGCACACTCCCGCGCTACCTTGCTAAACTAAACAGGTACTGGGGAATTACCCTCCTACTCAGGCCCGACGTGGCGGCGGGATTCTTTCTTTGCGGCGCGGCGGGATTTGTCGGCGAGCATTCGTTCCTTGGCGCCGCGGCTGCGCGGACGGCGCTGGCGGCGGATTTTCTCGAGCCGCGCGCGTTCTGCAGCGGCATGGGCCGTCCGGCGGGTTTCGATCTTGTCGAGAAGCATTTGACGGGCGAGGGACCGGTTGAAGCCCTGTTGGCGGGAAGACTGGCATTTCACCCGCAAGCCCGTCGGCCGATGGAGAAGCATCACGCAAGTCGAAGTCTTGTTGACGTTCTGCCCCCCATGCCCGCCGGAGCGGACGAATGTCTCTTCGAGATCCTCCTCGCGCACGCCCAAGGCAGCCATGCGCCGGGCCAGCGGGTCTTCCTGCTCCGGGTTCACTCTTTCCTGGCCGCCTTCACCTCGAGATGCAGGTCGCGCAGTTGCCGCGCGGTCGCGGGTGTGGGCGCGTCGGTCATGAGATCGGCACCCTTGGCCGTCTTGGGGAAGGCAATCACGTCGCGGATGCTCGGCGTGCCGCAGAGGATGGCGTTGAGCCGGTCGAATCCCAGCGCGATGCCTCCATGCGGCGGGGCGCCGTACCGGAAGGCCTCGAGCATGTAACCGAAGCGCAGCTTCGTTTCCTCGGGCGGAATGCCGAGCACTTCCTCGAAGACGGTCTTCTGCACGTCGGGTTGGTGAATACGGATGCTGCCTCCGCCCAACTCGACGCCGTTCACCACGATATCATAGTGCTGTCCGCGGACCTTCTTCGGGTCGGTCTTGAGCAACGGCACGTCCTCGGCCACGGGAGCTGTGAACGGATGATGACTGGAGTACCAGCGGTTCAGTTCCTTGTCGTAGGAGAGCAACGGAAAGTCGACGACCCACCGGAAATCGAACCGCGCCGGGTCGATGGCCAGCTTGCCGGAAGCCTTGAGCACGTCGGCGCAATAGAGTCGGATTCTGCCTAGGATTTCGCAGGCGTTCAGCCATTGGTCGGCAGCGAACAGGATCAAGTCGCCTTCCTCGATGCGCAGTTTGTCCGTCAGGGCGGCCCGTTCGACAGGGGTGAAGAACTTCACGATGGGCGACTTCCACTCGCCGCTCTCCACTTTGATGAAGGCCAATCCCTTGGCGCCGAAACTTTTGGCGTACTCGGTCATCGTTTCAATCTGGCCCTGCGTGGCACAGGCCAGGCCCTTGGCATTGATCGCTTTGAGCACGCCGCCGCTGGCGATGGCGCCGCTGAAGACTTTGAATGCGGAAGCCTTGAAGTCTTCCGTGAGGTCGACCAGTTCCATTCCAAAGCGCGTATCGGGCTTGTCGATGCCGTAACGGTTCATGGCCTCGGCGTAGGTGAGACGCTGGAACGGGAGTGGGATGTCGACGTCGAGGGCCGTCTTCCAAATGCGCGCCAACATGCCCTCGACCAGTTTGTAGAGGTCCTCCCGCTCGATGAAGCTCATCTCGATGTCGATCTGTGTGAACTCCAGTTGGCGGTCCGCGCGTTGGTCCTCGTCGCGGAAGCAACGGGCCAGTTGGTAATAGCGCTCCACCCCGGCCACCATGAGGATCTGCTTGAACTGTTGCGGGCTTTGCGGGAGTGCGTAGAAGGTGCCGGGTTCCCGGCGGTTGGGGACGAGAAACTCGCGGGCGCCCTCGGGCGTACTCTTGAACAACAGTGGCGTCTCGACCTCCAGGAAGCCCTGTTCGTCGAGGAACACGCGCGTGGCGGTGGCCACTTTGGAGCGAAGGCGCAGGTTGCGCGCCATCTCCGGACGCCGCAAGTCGAGGTAGCGGTATTGAAGGCGCAACTCCTCGTTGACCTTGCCGGCGATCTCGGGGTCATCCACGGGGAAGGGGAGCACCTCGGCCATGTTAAGGACTTCGAGCGAGGCGGCGACGATTTCGATTTCGCCCGTGGCAATCTTCGGGTTGTTCGTGCCGGCGGGCCGTTGACGGATCTTGCCCGTGACGCTCACGACGCACTCGCTGCGCAAGGCCGCGGCGGCCTCGACGAGCGCTGCGTTGGACTCGCTGGGGTCAAACACGATCTGCGTGCGCCCTTCGCGGTCGCGCACGTCCAGGAAAATGACCCCGCCCAAATCGCGGCGGGAATGGACCCAGCCGTTGAGGGTGACGGTCTGCCCGACATGGGCGGGACGGAGTTCGTTGCAATGGTGCGTGCGTCTCATGAATTCGCGAGCCTCAGCGCCGTCGACCGGCGTCCGAAACGGACGCGAATGTTGGCTGGCGGCGGGCGCGAATTCAAAACAAAAAGGGCCGCTGGAAGGCACATTTGATCGACTTTTGGGTCACCGGGTCCTTTCCCAGTCCCACGGTGAGGGAAGCGGGCACGCGCCAGACCGCCGCCCCCAAAAATCTTTATGTGACAGTTTGGTGACTTTATGCTACTAAACGGCTGACCCATTCTCCGGATCAACTTTGACGGGCTTGAGTAGTATGCTCGACAAAACAGTTTGCTTTGTGTCGGCCGGCGCTTTGCGCTCAATGCCAGGCCGTTGTTTTTGATTTCCAGTCGCCAAACTAACCATCCATCACCTGCTATGAATTGTCGCTCCTTGTTCTCCAAGCTGTCCCTTGGGCTGTCGTTGCTCGGCGGCGCGTTCGTCTCCAGTTCCAAAGCTGCGGACGGTCCGCCTGTTATCACGACGCAGCCGGCGAGCATCACCGTGCTGCAAGGCGCCCCGGCCACGTTCACCGTGGGGGTGGACGGCACGGCGCCGTTCAGCTACCAGTGGCGGCGGGACGGTGGGGACATCCAGGGCGCGACCGCTTCCTCCTACACCATCCCCGTCACGGCCGCGACCGACAACAACGCGGTGTACTCCGTCTTCGTGATGAACGGCCAGGGCAACACCACGAGCGGCGGGGCGACCTTGCGAGTGGATCCGGGCGCCCTGGTCGCCTCCACGACCAATCTCATTCCGATTAGCACGCAAAACTGGCGCTACTATACCAATGGCGGCGAGCTGGGGCCGACATTCAAGGATAACAACTTCGCGGACGGCGCCTGGCCGCAAGGCCAGGCCTTGTTTGGCGTCGAGGTGGTCGGCGTCTATCCAGAGCAGATTCGCACCCCGTTCACGGCGTACACCCAAGCCATCACCACTTACTGGTTTCGCACGCACTTCACGTTCAGTCCCACCGGCAATGTGGCCGGCGTCTCGTTGTCGCTGGCGGCCAATGTCGACGACGGCGGCGTCTTCTACCTGAATGGGGCGGAGTTTTTCCGTGTCCGCGTGCCCAATGGCCAGACGGCCGCCACTTTTGCCACCGGCGACAATGAGGGCGGAACCGAAACGCTGGTTTTCGATCCGACCAACCTGGTGGCTGGGGACAACGTACTGGCAGTGGAGGTGCACCAACAGTCCATCGCAAGCAGCGACATCGTTTTCGGCATGAACCTCACCGCGACCGTCACCAATCGCGTCCCGGATACCATCCCGCCCGTCGTCAGCCTGCTTAGCCCCAACTCGGGCATCACGGTTTTATCGCTGGAGGAAATTGAAGTCATCTTCAGCGAAGAAGTCCAGGGCGTGAATGCGTCCGATCTGCGAGTCAACAACCAGCCCACCACAGCCGTGATTCATGAAGGCCCGGGCCAGTACCGTTTCACATTTACTCAACCGGCCACGGGCGTCGTGCAAGTGGCCTGGGCGCCTGGTCATGGCATTACCGATCTGGCGCCGATGCCCAACGCCTTTGCGGGCGGCTCATGGTCGTACATTCTCGATCCGAACTCCACCATCCAGGATGTGCGGATCAGCGAGTTCATGGCGGACAACCAGAGCGGCATCCGCGATGAAGACGGCGACCATTCCGATTGGCTCGAGCTCTACAATGCCAGCCCCACCACCGTGGACCTGGGCGGATGGTTCCTGACGGACAGCTTCTTCACTCCGACCTTGTGGCGCATTCCCAATGGCACGTTTATGGCGCCCAACAGCTACTTGCTCATCTGGGCCTCTGATAAGCCGGGACGGACAAACCCCGCCGCTCCCATGCACACGAACTTCAAGCTCGACCCGCAGGGTGAATACCTGGCGCTGCTCAATTCCTCCACCAACGTCGTTTCGGCCTTCAGCCCGCTTTACGCGGAGCAGCGGCCGGACGTGTCCTATGGGCGCGACCGGCTCGACCCCAGCAGCATCGGCTTCTATTCGACGCCCACGCCGGGCGCGGCCAATGGAACGAGCGGGGGGACAGATTTCGCACCGAACATCGTGTTCTCCCGCCAGCCGGGAACGTTCTCCGGCTCGTTCACGCTGTCTCTATCGTTGTCACCGGCCTCCCCCAATGCCGTGATCCGTTACGTGGTCATTACCAACCTCGTGTTTGCAGCAGGGAACGCCGTGCTCACCAACGTGCCCACGGCCAGTTCGCCGACGTACACGGGCCCCATGCCGATTTACCACACGACGCAGATCCGCGCCCGCACTTTCGAACCGGGCAAGTTGCCCGGCAACTCGGTGACGGTCAGCTACATTCAACTGAGCCCCAACGTGCTGGGTTGGAGTTCTGACTTGCCCGTCGTCATTCTCCACGCGCTCTCGGCCGGTTCGATTTCTAGCGCGGGCGATCAGGCGGGCATCTTCATGACGTTTGACAACGACTGCGGCCGCAGTTCGCTGACCAATGTTCCAAACCTGCACACGCGCATGGCCATCAACACGCGCGGCGCCAGCACCGGCGGCCAGGCCAAGTCCAACTTCGCAGTGGAAACATGGGACGAATTCAATCAGGACCTCGACTACGAGGTCCTGGGCATGCCCGCGGAGTCCGACTGGGTCTTCTATGGCATCAACGGATTCGATCCCGGCCTGATGCACAACGCCATCTTCCATTGGCTGGGCAAGCAAATTGGCCTGGCGGCCTCTCGCACGCGCTACGTGGAAGTCTTCCGCAAGATTGACGCGGGCCCAGTGACCACAAACGACTACTTCGGCCTTTACCTGCTCGAGGAAAAGCCCAAGCGCAATAACGACCGGCTCGATATCAGCGCGCTCCAGCCCGAAGACACCAACGCGGTCGCCATCACCGGCGGTTATATGCTGCGCATCGATCGAACGGATACGAACGAGCGGTTTTGGTCGCCGCCCGCCGTCGGCACCATCCGCTCAACGCCGGCTGCGGTTATCCTGGATTATCCAAACAATACTTTGGGAACAACCGATGCACGCATTCTGGCGCAAGTGAGCTACATCCAAAACTATCTTAATAACTTCATCACCAATATCAGTCTTGCCAGCACCACCAACGAATTCACGGGCTACTCGCAGTACATCAATCCAGACCAGTGGATTGACAACCTCATTGCCAACATCATTCCGTTCAACGTCGACGGCTACCGGCTCAGCGGTTACTTCTACAAAGACCGCAGCAAGCGTTTCGAGCAGGGCCCATTGTGGGACTGCGACCGTTGCCTGGGCACCGGAGGCACCACGACGCCTCAGGCCGACAATCGTTGCTTCAGCCCGCGGTTCTGGCGTCTGCCGGCGTTTGACGTCAACGCCGACAACGGCACCGACTTCTTCGGCCTCTCGAACGTGGGGGTGAGCTGGTTTACCCCCTTGTTCCGCGATCCGGAGTTCTGGCAGAAGTTCATCGACCGTTACCAGGCCCTGCGCACCAACGAGTATTCGACCAATGCCATTAGCGCGATGGTGGACAACTTCCACTCCCAAATTCGTGAAGCACAGCTCCGCGAACAGCAGCGCTGGGGAACCACCGCAAATTTCACCTGGCCGCGTTCGGGCAGCCAGACCATCAACAATTACACTTTCGACTTTGGGCCGGCGACCAACTTCGGCCGCGGTTCGTTCCTGAAGGAAGTCGAATTCCAAAAGAAGTGGCTGATCGATCGCCTCGAGTTCATGGACACCAACTTCCTGGCCAAGCCCACCTTGAGCCTGGGCACGGCGGCCGTGAATCCCGGCGCAACGGTCACCGTCACACCCGCGGCCAAGGCCAACACGCTGTTGCTCTATACCCTCGATGGAACGGATCCCCGCGCGCGCGGCGGCGGCGTTTCCCCGAGCGCCCTGACGAACGTCGGGCCGCTTACAGTCACCATCTCGAGCAACGTGCGGTTGGTCGCCCGCTCCTACAATCCCACCCACGCCAATCAGGTCAATGCAGGCAACGAGGTGGGCAAACCGCTCATCAACAGTTTCTGGTCAGGTCCAGCCGCCGCTACCTACTACACGACCGTGCCGCCGCTGCGCATCACCGAGATCATGTATCACCCGGCCGACGCGCCTCCAGGCAACATGGTTGACCAGGACCTCTTCGAGTACATCGAGGTCAAAAACATCAGCGGCTCGCCTCTGGATGTGACCGGCTACCGGATTCGCGGCGGGGTCGATTTCGACTTTCCCAGCCTCGTTCTGTCCGCCGGGCAGCAGGTCGTGGTTGTGCGGGACGTGGCCGCTTTCCAATCCCGCTATGGCATGAGCCCGGTGATCGCCGGGGCTTACACCAATGACAACCTGGCCAACGAAGGCGACAACCTCCGGCTGGAAGGCCGCCTGCACGAGCCAATCCTGGACTTCAGTTATTCCGACGAATGGTATCCGTCGACCGACGGCGCCGGCTTCGCATTGCAAATCGTCGCGGACAATCTGCCGACGACCAATTGGGGGCTTAAGACGAGCTGGCGGGCGAGCGGCGCGCTTCAGGGCACCCCGGGTTCGGCTGATCCAGGCGCACCGGCCATTCCGGTCGTTTATATCAACGAAGCGTTGACTCATTCGATCCCGCCAACGGTGGACGCCATCGAACTTTACAATCCCGGCGCCTCGCCCGTGAACGTGGGCGGTTGGTTCCTGACGGATGATTTCGGGTCTCCCAAGAAGTATCGCATCCCGAACCCCACAACGATCCTCGCCAATAGTTACCTGGCCCTTAACGCCGACACGTCCTTCGGCAGCGCGTTCCTGCTCAGTTCGCACGGCGACGAACTTTACCTGTTCTCGGGCGACGCCAACACGAACCTGACCGGCTACGTGCACGGTTTCGACTATGGTCCCCAAGGTTCCAACGCGACTTTCGGCCGCTACGTCATCAGCACTGGCGAAGACCAGTTCCCGACGCAACTGAGCCCGACCCTGGGCAGCGCCAACGTCGGTCCCAAAGTCGGCCCGATTGTCATCTCGGAGATCAACTACCACCCGCCGGACCAGCCCACGAGCGAAGGCCCACGCGACAACGAGAAGGACGAATACATCGAGTTGGAGAACATCAGCGAATCGAGCCAGCCGCTCTACGATCCGGCCAATCCAGCCAATACGTGGCGGCTGCGCGATGGGGTGACCTTCCAGTTCCCGACCGGCCTGGTGATGGCTCCTGGCGGCCATGTGCTGATTGTGGCCTTCGATCCCGTGCTCGACCCGATGGCCGCGGACGCCTTCCGGGCGCGCAACGGCGCGTTCCAAGGTGCGCCGCTCCTGGGGCCGTACTCCGGAAAACTGGACAACTCCTCGGACAGCGTGGAGTTGGTCCGTCCCGCCCCGCCGCTCCAGGCTGGAGCGGTGGACGAAATTCTTGTCGACAAGGTGCACTATCGCGACACCCTGCCGTGGCCGTTGGAAGCCGATGGATTGGGCCTGGTGCTTCAGCGTCGCGTGGTCACCGCGTACGGCAATGACCCGAGCAACTGGGTCGCCAGCATCAAGTCCCCTGGCTATGTGAGCGGCGGCGCCAACGGCCCGGTCATCACGTTGCAGCCGCAGAACATCTCCGTCCTTGGAACACTGATGGCGCAATTCAGCGTGACCGCCACCGGCGCGCCACCCCTTTACTACCAATGGTTCTTTGGCGGCACCGGCATCCCTGGCGCTACGAACTCCATTTACATTATTCAGTCGGTGCAGCCCAACCACGCCGGGCAATACCGCTGCCTGGTTCAGAACGCGGGCGGCGGCACGTTCAGCAGCGCCGCCACGCTCACCTACCTCACCCCGGCCAACATCAGTTTCCATCCGACGAACGTCATCATCCGCATTCCACCGGATGGCCAGGCGCTGGCAACCAATCGCAATGCCTACTTCCGCGTCGCGGTGACGACGGCCAACCCGCCGCTCAGTTACCAGTGGCGCAAAAACGACGCGAACATCTCCGCTTTGTTGAATGCGTCGGCCGTGAGCAATCTCCTCACGATCAGCAACGTCGTGCTGTCGGACGAAGGCGTCTTCCAGTGCGCGGTCACGGACGGCGCCGGCACGATCTTCAGCTTCCCTGCGACACTCTCGCCGTGGATTTCGCCGACGTTCATCGTGCCGCCGATCCTGAACCAGACCAACCCGGTGAGCACGGCCTTCAGCGTGAGCGTCGTGTTGACGGGCTACCCGCCGCCCTACACGGTCTTCTACCGGAGCAACTCGTTCTTCGTGGGTCGCACCGACTTCTCCAACCATGCCAGTTACTTCACCTACCCGAGCGCCTTTGCCTCGCGCCTGGTGAACTCGAACTGGTATCGCATCATCGCCAGCAACATCGCCACCATCGGCTCCGGCATAGCAACCCATATGACCAACCACACGCGGGCCGACTTCGACATGGACGGCATCCCGGATTACATCGAGGCACAATACGGCCTGAACACCAATGACATGGCCGACGCCGCCGCCGATCTGGACGGCGACAAGATGTCCAACCTCGCCGAATACATTGCCGGCACGGACCCGAGCGATCCCAACAGCTACCTCAAGATCCAGCAAAACACGGCGCCCGGAACCGCCACGCTGTTCTTCGGCACCGCGGCGGGCAAGACCTACACGATTCAATACGCAGACAGTCTCACGGGGGCGCCTTCGGACTGGAAGCGGCTCGCGGACTTCATCGCCAAGACTGCTCCAGGCGTCGAAACGGTCACCGATCCCAACTGGTCCACGAACCGGTTTTACCGCGTCACAACGCCGCGCGCGCCGTAACGACAGGTTCTAAGTTTCGCGTTCCAGGTTCCGGGTTCCGGGTGTCCGAGACTCTCGGCACGGATTTCACGGATTAGCACGAACTGGGCACTCTCAATCCGTGCAAATCAGCGCAATTCCGTCTCCTCCGTTGAATTGAATTGGAGCAGACGAATTGGAGCAGACGAATTTATTGCGTGACAGCCTGCTGACAAGATGCTAGGTCAGCATTGACCCCTTTCTCTGGGCCAAGCCTATGACGGGCTTGAAAACCAGCTCAACAGAAAAGTTTGCTCACGTCGTGCCTGCGAGGGTTGCGCTTCGGCGCAAGTGGAGGCTCGTTCGACGCAGCGCCTTCCCCTAATCCTGCCAAACCAACCCTCTGTCATGAAACCTCGTAATCTCTCCATTTGGAAACCGCTGAGCCTTTTGGTGCTCGGCGGCGCGTTTGTCTCCGGTTCTCACGCTGCGGAAGGTCCGCCGGTCATTACCACACAGCCGGCGAGCATCACCGTGCTGCAAGGCAGCCCGGCCACGTTCTCCGTGGTCGTGGATGGTACCGCGCCGTTCATCTACCAGTGGCGGCGGGACGGCGGCGAAATCCAGGGCGCAACGGGCTCGTCCTACACTATTCCCCTCACGATCCCGGAGGACAACAATGCTGTGTACTCCGTCTTCGTGATGAATGCCCAGGGCAACACCACGAGCAGCGGAGCGACCCTGCGAATCGATCCGGGCACATTGATCACTTCCACTGTCAACCTCATCCCGATCGACACGCAAAGTTGGCGGTACTACACGAATGGCGGCGAACTTGGGCCGTCATTTAAGGACAACAACTTCGCCGATGGTGCGTGGCCGCAAGGCCCGGCCTTGCTCGGTCTGGAAGTAGTCGGCGTCTATCCAGTGCCCCTTCGCACCCCGTTTGCGGCCTACACCCAATCGATTACCACCTACTGGTTCCGCACGCATTTCACGTTCAGTCCCACCGGCAATGTGGCCGGCGTATCGCTGACGCTTTCGGCGAATGTGGATGACGGCGGCGTCTTCTACCTGAATGGGGCGGAGATTCTTCGCCTTCGCGTTCCCAGCGGACAAACAGCAGCAACCTTCGCCACTGCCGACAATGAAGGCGTAACCGATACGTTGGTGTTCACTCCCACAAACCTCGTGTCCGGCGACAACGTGCTGGCGGCGGAGGTGCACCAGCAGTCCCCCGCCAGCAGCGATGTCGTTTTCGGCATGAACCTGGCCGCGAACATCACCAATCGTGTCGCGGACGCCACGCCGCCGGTCGTCACGATCATTAGCCCGCTGCCGGGCATCACCGTTCTATCGCTGGACGAAATCGAAATCATCTTCAGCGAGGAGGTCCAGGGCGTGGATGCGTCCGACTTGCGAATCAACAACCAACCTGCTTCGGCCGTCTTCCATGAAGGTCCTGTCCAGTATCGGTTCACCTTTAGCCAACCGCCGACCGGCGCGGTTCAGGTAGCCTGGGCGGCCGGTCACGGCATCACCGACCTGGCGTCGGTGCCCAACGCGTTTGCGGGCGGCTCCTGGAACTACACGCTGGATCCCAATGCCTCACCGCATGACGTCCGGATTAACGAGTTCGTGGCGCTCAACCTGAATGGTATCCGCGACGCCGATGGCGACCATTCCGATTGGCTCGAACTCTACAACGCCAGTTCCACCACGGCGGACCTCGGCGGATGGTTCCTGACGGACGATTTCTTCGACCTGACCCGCTGGCGCATCCCGAACGGCACCTTCCTCGGCCCAGACAGTTACCTGCTCATCTGGGCTTCGGGCAAGCCAGGCCGGACGAACCCGGCCGCCCCGATGCACACGAATTTCAGGCTCGAGGCGGCCGGCGAGTATTTGGCGTTGCTCGATCCTTCGACGAATGTCGTGTCGGCGTTCGCTCCGCTCTTTCCCGAGCAGCGGCCGGATGTCTCCTACGGCCGCGACCGCCTCGACCCTGGCAGCGTGGGCTACTACTCGGTGCCGACGCCCGGCGCGGCCAATGGAACGAGCGGTGGAACGGATTTCGCGCCGGACATCGCGGTTTCCCGTCAGTCCGGCACATTCGTCACTCCGTTCAGCCTCTCTCTGTCCACGGCATCGACCAACGCGGTCATCCGGGTTGAAGTGATCACCAACCTGGCCTTCACCGTCGGGAACAGCGTACGGACCAACCACGCCACGACGAACTCGCCAATCTATGCGGCCCCCATCGCCATTCCCCACACAACCCAGATCCGCGCCCGCGCCTTCGAGCCAGGCAAACTGCCCGGCACTCCCGTGACTGCCAATTTCATTCGGCTCAGCACCAACGTGCTGGGGTGGAGTTCTGATTTGCCGGTGTGCATCGTCCACGTGCTCTCGGCGGGTCAAGTGTCAGGCGCTGGCGACCAGGCGGGCATCTTCATGACGTTCGACAACGACTTTGGCCGCAGTTCGCTGACAAATGTCCCGAGCCTGCACACGCGTGTGGGCATCAACCAGCGCGGCGCCAGTACCGGCGGCCAAGCCAAGTCCAACTTCGCAATCGAAACATGGGACGAGTTCAACCAGGACGCGGACAAATCGGTGCTGGGCATGCCGCCCGAATCTGACTGGGTTCTCTACGGCATCAACGGCTTCGACACCAGCCTCATGCACAACCCAATTTTCCAGTGGTTTGGCCGGCAGTTGGCGGGTCAGTTCACGACTCGCAACCGGTACGTTGAAGTCTTCCGCAAGGTCGACGCCGGTCCCGTGACCACAAACGATTACTTCGGCCTCTATCTGCTCCTGGAAAAACCCAAACGGAACAAGAACCGCGTCGACATCACTCCGCTGCAACCTGAGGACACCAACGCCCCCGCCATCACCGGCGGCTACCTGCTCCGAATCGACCGTACGGACGTTGACGAGCGCTTTTGGTCGGTACCGCAGATTGGGTCCATCCGGCCAACGCCGGCTTCGGTCATCCTGGATTATCCGACGCCGGGCAGCACGTTGGGCACAACGGATCCCCGAATTCTCGCTCAAGTCAGTTATATCCAGACCTATCTCCTGAACTTCCTCACCAACCTGAGCCAGCCCAGCACCACGAATCCGATTACGGGCTACGCGCAATTCATCGATGCCGACCAATGGATCGACAACCTGATCCCCCACATTATTTGCTTCGATGTCAATGCCTACAGGCTGGGTGGCTACTTGGTCAAAGACCGCAACCAGCGCTTCGAATGGGGGCCTTTCTGGGATTGCGACCGTTGCCTGGGCACCGGCGGCACCACGACGCCCCAGGCGGACAATCGCTGCTTTAGCCCGCGCTTCTGGCGCCTGCCGGCTTCCGACGTCAACACCGACAACGGCACCGACTTCTTCGGTGTCTCGAACGTCGGCGTGAGTTGGTTTGTTCCGCTGTTCCGCGATCCAGATTTCTGGCAAAGGTTCATCGACCGTTACCAGGCCTTGCGCACCAAGGAGTATTCGACCAACGCAATCCTTCCGATGATCGACGGCCTCCACTCCCAAATTCGTGAAGCACAGGTCCGCGAACAGCAGCGCTGGGGAACCACGGCAAACTTCACCTGGCCCCGTTCGGGCAACCAGACCGTGCAGGGCTACACGTTCGACTTCGGCCCGGCCACCAACTTCGGCCGCGGCTCGTTCCTGAAAGAAGTCGAGTTCCAGAGAAAGTGGCTGGTCGATCGGCTCGATTTCCTGGACACCAACTTCCTGGCCATGCCCATTTTGAGCTCCGGCACGGCGGCAGTGAACCCGGGCGCTGTGGTGTCCGTTACGCCAGCTCCGAAGGCGAATACGCTGCTCCTCTATACGCTGGACGGAACCGATCCTCGGTTGCCGGGCGGCGCTGTCTCACCCAGCGCCAGGACGAACGTCGGCCCCCTCAACTTGACTATTTCAAACAATGTCCGTCTCGTGACCCGTTCCTACAACACAAGCCACTTCAATCAAACCAATGTCTCCAGCGAGGTCGGCAAGCCGCTCATCAACAGCTTCTGGTCCGGTCCCGTCGCGGCCACTTACTACACGACCGTGCCGCCCCTGCGCATCACCGAGATCATGTACCACCCTGCCGACCCGCCCTCAGGCAATACCAACGACCAGGATAACTTCGAGTATATCGAGGTTAAGAACATCAGCGGGTCGCCACTCGATGTAACCGGCTTTCGGATTCGCGGCGGGGTCGACTTCGACTTCCCCAACCTCGTCCTCGCCGCCAGCCAGCAGGTGGTGGTTGTGCGGGACGAGGCTGCATTCCGGTCCCGCTATGGCATGGCCCCGGTCATCGCCGGGAGCTACACCAATGACAATCTGGCCAACGACGGCGACAACCTCCGTCTCGAAGGCCGCCTGCATGAGCCCATCCTGGACTTCCGTTATGAGGACGGCTGGTATCCCTCGACGGATGGCGCAGGCTTCTCGCTGCAAATCGTCGCGGACAATCTGCCGACCGCAAGTTGGGGGCTCAAGAGCAGTTGGCGGCCCAGCGGCGCGCCCCTGGGCACTCCCGGCCAGCCCGACACTCAGGTCCCGGTCATTCCCATTATCTACATCAACGAAGCGTTGACGCACACGATAGCGCCAACGGTCGACGCCATAGAACTCTACAATCCCAACGGCACAAGTGTGAACGTGACTGGATGGTTTCTCACCGACGATCGGGACACGCCGAAGAAGTATCGCCTCCCCAATCCGACGATTGTCCCAGCCAACGGCTATCTGGTTCTCTCCGCCGACACTTCCTTTGGCAACGCCTTCCAACTCAGTTCGCACGGCGATGAACTATTCCTGTTCTCCGGCGACGCCAATACCAACTTGACAGGCTACACGCATGGGTTCGATTTCGGGCCGCAATCGATGGATGCCACTTTCGGCCGTTATGTCACCAGCACCGGCGAAGATCACTTCCCGACGCAAAGGGCGCCCACCTTGGGAAGCACCAACGCCGGGCCCAAGGTCGGCCCCATTGTTATCTCCGAAATCAACTACCACCCGCCGGATCTCTCGACTGTCGAGGGACTCCGCGACAACCTGAAAGACGAATACATCGAACTGGAGAACATCACTCAATCGGACCAGCCGCTCTACGATCCGGACAACCCTGCCGCCACGTGGCGGCTGCGAGACGCGGTCACTTTCGCTTTCCCCACGGGACTTGTGGTGCCGCCTGGCGGCCACGTGCTGGTCGTCGGGTTCGATCCAGAGCTCGACCCCGAGGCGGCAGTCGCGTTCCAGGCGCGCAATGGCGCCTTCCAGGGCGCGCCGTTGCTGGGGCCGTACTCCGGGCAGTTGGACAATTCGTCGGCCAGCGTTGAACTCGTCCGGCCCGCCGAACTGCATTCTCCCGGTGTCGTGGACGAAATCCTGGTCGACAAGGTACGCTACGCCAACACCGAGCCGTGGCCGATGGAAGCGGACGGACTGGGGCTTTCTCTCCAACGACGAGTGGCCGCTGCTTACGGTAATGATCCTGCAAACTGGACCGCGGACATCAAGTCCCCCGGCTACATTTACGGCGGGGGCAACGGTCCGGTCATTACGGTGCAGCCGCAGAGCATTTCCGTTCTCGGCACACGCATGGCCCAATTCAGCGTCGAGGCCGCGGGTACGCCGCCGCTCTTCTACCAGTGGTACTTGGGCGGCTCCGCCATCTTCGGCGCCACGAATTCGATATTGATCATTCCCTCCGTTCAGCCGGGTCACGCTGGCCAGTACCGCTGCCTGGTCCAGAGCGCGGGAGGCGCCACCTTGAGCAATCCCGCCACGCTCACTTACATCGCGCCGCCCAACATCACGCTCCATCCGACGAACGTGATCGTCCGCGTTCCGCCGGATGTCCTGGCGCTTGCCAGCAACCGCAACACGTCCTTCCGAGTCGCGGCGACATCCACCCATCCGCCGCTGAGCTACCAATGGCTCAAAAACGGCACGAATATCCCTCTTGCCTTGAACCCATCGGCCCAGAGCACGCTCCTGACGATCAGCAACGTGGTGCTGTCGGACGACGGCGTCTACCAGTGTGCGGTCACGGACGGCACTGGCACAATTTTCAGCCTCCCCGCGACACTCACTGCCTGGATCTCGCCGACGTTCCTCGTCCCACCGATCCCGAACCAGACCAACCCGGTCTCCACCGCCTTCAGTGTGAGTGTTGTGGCAACGGGCCACCCGCCACCCTACACGCTCTTTGGCCGGAGTAACTCCTTGCCCGTCGGACGCGTCGATTCCTCGAACCACGCGATCTTCTTTACCTTCCCGGCCGATGCCGCATCGCGCATAGAAGCTTCGACCTGGTACCGCCTCGTCCTCAGCAACGTCGCCACTCCGGGCCTGGGTGTTGCCGCCGTCATCACCAACCACACTCGGGCCGACTTCGACAGGGACGGCCTGCCGGATTATTTCGAGGTCCAGTACGGCCTTAATACGAATAACGTGGCCGACGCCGCCGGCGACCTGGACGGCGACAAGATGACCAACCTCGCCGAGTTCATTGCCGGAACCGACCCGAGCAATCCGGACAGCTTCCTCAAGATCGAACAGAACACGGTGCCCGGAACGGCCACGCTGTTCTTCGGCGCCGCGGCGGGCAAGACCTATACGATCCAGTACGCCGACCATCTCACAGGCTCGCCTTCGGACTGGAATCGGCTCGCGGACTTCGTTGCCCAGACGAGTCCGAGAGTCGAAACTGTGGTCGATCCAAATTGGTCCACAAACAGGTTCTACCGCGTGGCCACGCCGCGCGTGCCGTAGTTCCCGCTGGGCTTCCCGTGGCCGCGAGGGTGGGCCATTGGAAAGTTCCCGCGAGCCCGAAATCCGATAACTGCGGGTGACCGCGGCTGGCGGCGCCTGGCACGCGGTGCCCGGAGGGCGCCAATTTGAATAGCCCCGGATGCAATCCGGGGTGTCGTTCGCACGACGGCCTCGACCCTGTAGGGGTCGAACCTCATGTGTGTACTTCACCCGGATCGGGCTCGGCGATTTTGCGGTTCTCGCGACGATGCATGGACCACGCATACCAAATCGTCCCGCAAAGGCCAAAGGCCGCCGCGCCCAGGAAGTTTGCCCGCGGTCCGAGACTCCATAGCCCGGCGCCGAGCAGCGAACCCGCCGTCACGACGCAGTCGCGAATCAGGTAGTACGCGCCGTACGTGCGCGCACGCAATTCTCGCTGCGCCTCGGCGATGATGAGGGCCTTCCGCGCCGGTTCGCCGAATTCCTTGAGGCCGCGCACAGCGAACGCGACGGCCAGCCATGCAAAGCTGTCAGCCCACAACAGCGTCACCGGGAAGAGTGTGAAAAAGCCAAACGTCGCCAGCACGAACGGGCGGCGCCCGTATTTGTCGGCAAGATGTGCGACCGGGATGTAGCACAGCATGGCCGTCACCATCTCGATGGTGACAAGCCAGCTGAATTGTTGGGCGTCCAAGCCCCCGTGATTCATGGCCCAGAGAATGACGAACTGGTACGGAATCTGTTCGCAGAAGCGGATGAGGATGTCGCTCACCAGCAATTCACGGAGTGTTGGCGTGAAGGAGTTCACCACGGCAGTAAAGGACGCGGTCGGGTTTTTGGACGATTGCGGAGGCTCGGCGGTCCTGGGATCGGCCATTAGCCATTGGAACGCCATCGTCGCCAATCCCAGCCCGATGCAGCCAAGCAACGCCAACCGCACGCCCTGCTCCCACCCGTACCGATTAATCAGCCAACCGCCAAGCAACGGCCCGAGCATCATCGGCACACGACGCACCATCGATTGCACGCCGATGCCCATGGTGTGCTGACTCGCATCGAGGTTGGTCGCTACGGCGTTGAAGGTGGCCGGCAGGGCCAGGGCACCCCAAGCTACAAACAAGAAGGCGCCCAGCAGCAGCGCCAGCCAATGGGACCAAACCAGCACCATGACGTAACCACTGACCGACACCGCGCTGAAGAGGAGCAGCGACCTGCGCTGGCCCAGCCGGTCGGTCAGCCAGCCACCAGGGTAATTGTAGAGCGCACCCAGGAGGATTTGCAGCGCGCCGAACACACCGATGACGAAGTCGCCCGCGCCCAGCGTTTCGAGGTACTTCGGCGCGAAGCCAAGCCAGAGCCGCTCCCCTGTGCCCGCCAGCACCAACGCCAGCAGCAGCAACACGATGTTGCGCCGCAGCCCGAGAAAATCAGCGATGTTCCGCCATCCGTTCACGTTTGCAGCGGAGCTTGTCACCGACGCCTGATTGCGACAACTTCGACCAGTATGAATACCTTTCCTATGAAACGACGATCGGCGCGCCGAGCATCGCTCGGCAGGATCCACCGTGGGTTCACCTTGCCGGGCAATGCTCGGCCCTCCAGGTCGTGGACCCTCTTCGCCTCTGCTTGTGTCCTTCTCTTCAATGCGCTCCAAGCCGCGTCGGCTGCTGCGCTCGACACCAATCGCATCGAGCAAGTCACCGGACTCAAAGGCACTTGGAACTCCGCTGAACGCGTCTTCAAGGTCACCGTGCCTCGCAACGATGTCCCGGTGAAAGTGGATGAATGGACCATGCCGCCATTCATGGGACTGACCACGTGGGCCGCGTTCAAGGCGGGAACGAAGACCGATGCAATGGTCATGGGCGACTTCACGCTCTTTGAGGATGAAGTCAACCCGGTGATGAGCGCGGCCCTTGAAAACGGCCTTCAGGTCACCGCTCTGCATAACCACTTCTTTCACGCGCAGCCGCGGGTCTATTTCATGCACATCGGCGGCGAGGGCGGCGCGGAGAAGCTGGCGGGCGGCGTGAAGGCGGCGCTCGCGAAGGTGAAGGAAATCCGGACGGCCAACCCGGAACCGGGCAGGTCCTTCGGCGGCGGCATTCCGGAACAAAACTCGATCAGCGCGGCGCCGCTGGCAGACCTGTTCACGGCCACGCCGCAGGCGAAGGATGGCATGGTGAAATTCGTATTCGGCCGTGTCGCGCGGATGGAATGCGGCTGCGAAGTCGGCAAGGAGATGGGCCTGAACACATGGGCCAGTTTCGGCGGCTCGGATGAGAACGCGGTCGTGGACGGCGATTTCGCCTGCCGAGAAGACGAATTGCAGGCGGTGCTCAAGAGCTTGCGCGGCGCGGGCATTCACATCGTGGCGATTCATCAGCACATGATTCACGAATCGCCGCGCTACGTGTTCCTGCACTATTGGGGACGCGGCAAGGCCGCCGACCTCGCACGCGCGCTCCGCGCCGCCCGAGGTGAACAGACCAAGGCCGCCGCCGCCGCCGCGCGAACCGAAGGCGGGTTCAAGGAACTCGCCCCTTCGGATTTCGAGAAGCGCCGCACCCGTGGGAAAGCCGTCGTGCTCGACGTGCGTAGTCCGGAGGAGTTCGCCAAAGGCCACGTGCCGGGTGCCGTAAACATTGACATTAATGCGCCGGGCTTCGCCGAGCAGGTCGCGCGGTTCGACAAATCCAAGCCCATTCTCGTCAACTGCCACGCCGGTTCCCGCGGCGCCATCGCCAGCGCGGAACTGGCCAAGCTCGGCTTCAAAACAGTTTGCAATCTGGAAGGTGGCCTGTCGGCCTGGGAAAAAGACGGGCATAATCCCGAGCGATAACAATCATCATTCGTCATTCGTCATTCGTCATTCGTCGTCTCCTTCCCCTGACATGCCTTGAGCAGCTTTGACTGGCCCATCCTTCCTGACGCCCTTCTTCCTGCGCCTCTTCTCCTCGCGAAATACCTCCGCCAGCTGCGCCATCTGCTGGACGTTACTCATCCCTTCCAGGAACGCGTGTTGGTTCCCCTGGCGATTTTCCCGCTCGAGTCGCTCGCGCTCCAACCACCAGCGCTGCTTCTCGAGATCCAACTTCGCGGCCCGATGGTCTTCCCGGCGCATCGCCGCCACTTCCCGGAGCATCTGGCGCAAGCGGCCCCAGCGTTCGGCCGCGGGAAGCGATTCGTCGCGCGATTCATCCAGCGCGCGCGCCAACTCGACAAGCAACACTGCTGCCAGCCGCTCGCTCAGGGGGCTCTCATCGTCCGACTTGGCCAACCGCACGGTGTCCGTGAGTCGGTCCAAGCGCGCGCGGTCGTCCTCGGCCCGTTCCCAGTCGCGGTAGCCGCCCTGTTTCCATTCGGACAGGTTCTGCTTGTTGATGGGCCGTCCGCCGAACTGGGCCGCAAGCACCTTCCGGACTTTTGGCAGGCCATTGAGCCAATCGAGCAACGAGTCGCCCGGTTCGCCGTCCTGAAGCCGGTGATTGAGCTCCTCGCGAACTTCATTCGGCAGCCGGGCGATTTTGCCAATACGCGTCCGGCCTTTGTTGCGTGTGCGTGTAGCCGCGACCGTGAGGTCGTGGTCGGGCGCCTCAGGATCCAGGGCACCGGAATGGCCGTTCGCGCTTGTGCAGTCAGCCTGCGACCTCACGGTCGCAGCTACATTGGTTTTGCTTTGGTGTTTCATAATGGGTCAGTGGTTCAGGTGGTGGGGCTAGCAGAGGCCGGGCAGGTGGGGCGCGTCGCTCCACCAATTCCGAACTCGGAACTCGGAACTCGGAACTGGTTCCTGAGAACCCGGCGCTTGTAGCCAACGCTACTCATAGTCCGCACCGTAGGCACATCCGGCCGGGGAAGTGTTAGCGCCAAACGAGCGAAACGAGCGAAACGAGCGAAACGAGCGAAACGAGCGAAAAAGTGGCCGGGGCGAAGGATTTTTGACGCGAATTCCGCGAATTTGCGCGAATGAAGCCTCCTCAATTCGCGTTAACTCGTGAAATTCGCGTCTAGAGTGATTGCCAAAAGTCATTTCCGAAATGGTGGGCGCCGCCCTGCTGGGCGCCGCGGCAAACCGGCAGGTTTGCCCCACCATTTCGGAAATGACTTTTGGCAGCCAGTCTAGCCTGGACTCCCTCTCCCCCCAGCGGGCAGCGGGACGGGGTGAGGGGTGAGACCGTGGCCAACGTTCATGCGATGGCGTTGGTGCCCACAGAACAACTCCAATGACTGAGCCAGGTGAGTTGGCCAGGGACGGGGTTTCCACCTACCTTGATCAAGCCGTCCCGGCCTGTTTCGTTCCTCCATGCTGGGTGAATTGCGTGCATTGCATGCTTTGTTGTGGTGCGTGGTCGCGGTCCTAACGGTCGCCAGCGATACAACCTATCCGGGTTTCGCTAGCCGCCAGGATGTTCTGCAGGGCGGCCTCGACTTCGTCCCCGCCGGCGGATCGGACCGCACCAGACCCACACTGACGATGGTTTCGCCGACGGCCGGGCAGCGATGGAGCAACGCGGTATTCGTCCTGCGTGGAACGGCAAGGGACAACGTCCGCGTCGACGAAGTGCGCTATAAATTAAACGGAGACGACTGGGAGGATGCGTCTACGACCAATCGGTGGACCAACTGGTCCGCGACCGTGCACTTGTCCCCAGGGACCAACCTGGTGCGCGTGTACGCGAAGGACACGAGCGGCAATCGCTCGCTGACGAACGCGCGCACTTTCAGTTATATCCTTACGGCCCCATTCGACCTCACCATCAAGGGCGCGGGCCAGGTGGCCTCGCTAAAGCCCGGCCAGCCTTTGGAGATCGGCAAGCGATACACCGTCCAGGCGACGCCACGACCGAACAATTTCTTCAGCAATTGGGTGGGGAGCGTCACGTCGACGAATCGGACGCTCTCCTTTTTCTGGACGTCCAACTTCAGCCTCGCCGCGAATTTTGTCACGAACCCGTTCAGCGCGCTGCGAGGCACCTACACCGGCCTGCACCAATTGCCGGACGAGCCGGGATGGGACAGTTCGGGCCTTTGCACGCTCACGCTGCGCCCCGCGGGAACGTATTCCGGCAGGCTGTACCTGGCCGGGGCCAGCCACGCGATCAGCGGGGCGTTTGACCTGGCGCTCGCGTCGACGAAGCGTGTCCCCCGGCCGGGCACCAATGAACTGCTCGTCGCCATGCAATTGGCGGAAGGTTCGGATGAAGTCACCGGCACAATCAGCAACGCCAGCTTCATCACCCAGCTCTCTGGATACCGATCCGGCTTCAGCACGGCGAATCCCGCGGCGACTCTGGCCGGAAAATATACGGCCATTTTCTCCGGCGGCGGCGATCCCGCGACCAGCCCATTCGGCCAAGGCTATGCCACTTTGACCGTGGCGAGAAGCGGCAGCGTTGTCATCAAAGGAACGCTGGCCGACGGCACCGCCCTGGCGCAAAGCGTACCGCTGGCGGCCAATGGCCACGTCCCCTTGCACGCCGCGCTCTATTCGCGCAGGGGCTCCATATTCGGTTGGCTGGATTTTGGCAGCACGGACGAAACGGACCTCAGGGACCTGAGGGGCCTGCTTTGGACCAAGAGGCAGGTGACCACTGGCAACTTTTATCGAGAAGGTTTTGCGAACACTGTCAATCTGTTCGGCTGTCGCTACAGCAGCACCAACAAGCCCGCTCTCGATCTCAGCACCGCCGTCGTGCGCCTGGAAGGCGGCAATCTCAGCAGCCCATTGACGAACGACGTGACGTTAAGTCGGCTCAACAGAGTGACGGTTACCCCGACCAACGTGCATCGGCTCAGCCTCACTCCAAAGGCCTCGGCGGGCACTTTCAGCGGCACGTTCCGCAATCCCGACACGGGCAAGACCAGCTCAATCAAGGGCGCGCTGATGCAAAAGCGAAATGCCGCAGGGGGTTTCTTCCTCGGCACCAACCAGAGCGGCCGCGTCTACTTCGGGCTGCCAGAGAACTACCCGTTGTTATCGCGATAGGCTCAGCCTACTCCAAAGGCGGCTCCAGAGAACCTTCACTCCGAGCTTCGAGCCGGTTGGCCATGATGATGCGGGCGCAGGCGTTCCAGCGGAGCAGCGCGTCGTCGTTGCCGGCGGGGCGGAGAGACTCGGCCTTTTGGTAATGGTCCATGGCTTCGCGGAGCAGTTCGTAGGCGTCGAAGCCGGAGCCGGGCGAATTCTGCTTGAGCAGCGCCTTGGCCTGGCGTTCGGTGATGAGCCCCGCGTAGTAGGCGCGCTCGTATTCGTCCCGCAGTTTCTCCAGCACTTCGTGAGCCCGGGTGGCGCCGATGGAGTACCCTTTCTCAAACCGATCCGTGACGGCCAGCAGAAGGGTCACTAGCGCCTGCGGGTGGTCCGGCACGACGCGCAACACGTCCAGGCAAATGCTCTCCGCCTCGCCCGATTCGCCGAGCAACCGGTAGCGCGTGGCCTTCTCCAGCGCCGTCGGGATGGAGTCGGGGTGGAGCGGCTTGAGTTCGAACATTTCGTTGAAAGGTTGAAAGTCGTTAAAACGTTAAAAACGTTGAAGCGTTAAATCGTGAAAGCGTTGAAGCGAAATGGCCGCGTCAATGAGACCGGAGATCGGGAGAAAGAATAGGTAGTCGGCACATCCGATTCAACGGTTCAACGATTTAACGATTTAACCATTCAACGATTCAACGGGTTCACTTCTTCCCCCGCTTCCACAACCACCCCAACGGATCATAGAACTGATCCACCACCCGCTCCTTCAGTGGGATGATGGCGTTGTCGGTGATCGTAATTTCCTCGGGGCAAACGTTGGTGCAACACTTGGTGATGTTGCAGTAACCGATGCCGAAAGCCTGGCGCAGTTCGCCCAGGCGGTCCGCGGTGTCCAGCGGATGCATCTCCAGTGCGGCTGCGTAGACCAGGAAACGCGGGCCGATGAACTCCTCGTGCTTGTGATGTTCGCGCAGGACGTGACAGACGTCCTGGCACAGGAAACACTCGATGCACTTGCGGAATTCCTGCACGCGGTCGATGTCCGCCTGCGCCATGCGCCAGGTGCCATCCGGCGCGTCGGGCGCACGGGGCGTGAAAGGTTTGATCTGTTTCTTCACGCGAAAGTTCCACGACACGTCGGTCACCAAATCCTTTACCGGCGGAAAAGTCCGCATCGGCTCGACCGTGACGGGCCGCGTCAGGTCGAGTTGGTCCAGGCGCGTCATGCACATGAGCCGGGGTTTGCCATTGATTTCGGCCGAACAGGAACCGCATTTGCCGGCCTTGCAATTCCACCGGCAGGCCAGGTCCTGGGCCTGCGCGGCCTGAATCTTGTGAACCGCGTCGAGCACCACCATGCCCTCCGACACCTCGGTTGTGTAATCCTTGAGCGCACCGCCTTTCGCGTCGCCGCGCCAGATGCTGAATGTCGCGTTCATTTCTCAGTGTTGAGACGTTAAATCGTTAAATCGTTAAATCGTTGAAGCGGGTGTTGGGGCGGCCATTTTTCCGGTTCAACGTTCTAACGATTCAAGGTCAACGAACTCATTTCATTTCTTCAATCACTTTCTTCAGTTCCTCGCGCATCGGCGGAATGGGCTCGCGCCGCAATTGCATCGAGCCATCCGGCCCTTTCCACACCACGGTGTTCACGTTGCCGAACGCGGCGTCTTTGTCGGGAAAATCGTCGCGGAATTGCGCTCCGCGGCTTTCCTTCCGGTCGATGGCCGAGAGAATCACGGCCTCGGAGACGGTCAGCAGGTTGTGCAAGTCGAGCGCGGTGTGCCAGCCGGGATTGTATTCACGGTTGCCGGTCACGCCGGCCTTGGCGGCCCGCTGCCAGAGCGATTGCAGGCCGGTCAGCGCCCGCTGCATCTCCTCCTCCCGGCGCACGATGCCCACGAGATCCTGCATCATCGTCTGAAGATCGCTCTGGATGGCATAGGGCGATTCGGCCTTGTCTCCGCGCTCAAAGGGCGCCAGGGCGCGTTGCTCCGCGCGCTGGAGGTGGGCGGAGTCGATCGCTCCATGCTTCTGTTCCTGGGCGAACTTTGCCGCATATTCCCCGGCGCGCTTGCCAAACACCAGCAGGTCGGAAAGCGAATTGCCGCCGAGCCGGTTGGCGCCGTTGATGCCCGAGGCGCACTCGCCACAGGCAAACAAACCCGGAACGCGCGACATCTGCGTGTCTGAATCCACCCGCACGCCGCCCATGACGTAGTGGGTCGTCGGCCCGATCTCCATCGGTTCGCGCGTGATGTCGATGCCGGCCAGTTGCTTGAACTGGTGATACATGCTGGGCAGCTTCCGTTTGATGTGCTCGGCGGCATTGGGAATGCGCTTGTGAATCCAGGCAATATCCAGATACACCCCGCCGTGCGGGCTGCCCCGGCCGGCTTTGATTTCGCGGACGATGCAGCGGGCGACATGATCGCGGGTGAGCAATTCGGGCGGACGCCGCGCGTTCTTGTCGCCCTGAGTATAGCGCCAGCCTTCGTCTTCGTTGTCGGCGGTCTGCGCTTTGTAGTTGTCCGGTATTTCCTCGAACATGAAGCGCTTTCCCTCCTTGTTGAGCAGGATGCCCCCTTCGCCGCGCACGCCTTCCGTCACCAGAATGCCCATCACACTCGGGGGCCAGACCATGCCGGTGGGATGAAACTGAATGAACTCCATGTCGATCAACTCGGCGCCGGCCTCGTAAGCCAGGGCATGTCCATCGCCGGTGTATTCCCAACTGTTGCTCGTGATCTTGTAAGCGCGGCCAATCCCACCGCTGGCCAGCACGACCGCTTTGGCGCGAAACAGCTTGAAGCGTCCTCGCTCGCGCTCGTAAGCCAGCGCGCCGACCACCCGCGAGCCGTCCTTCAGCAACGCAATGACCGTGTGCTCCATGTGAACGTCGATGCCCTTGTGAACGCCGTGGTCCTGCAACGTCCGAATCATCTCCAGCCCTGTGCGGTCCCCGACGTGCGCCAGGCGCGGATATTTATGGCCGCCAAAATTGCGCTGGAGGATGCGTCCGTCCGGCGTGCGGTCGAAAACGGCGCCCCAGGCTTCAAGTTCGCGCACGCGGTCCGGGGCTTCCTTGGCGTGAAGCTCGGCCATACGCCAATTGTTGACATACTGGCCGCCCCGCATGGTGTCAGTGAAGTGGACCTTCCAATTGTCCCGTTCGTCCACGTTGGCCAGCGCCGCCGCGATACCCCCCTCCGCCATGACGGTATGGGCTTTTCCCAGGAGCGACTTGCACACCAAACCGACGCGCACCCCTGCCGCCGAAGCCTCGATAGCCGCGCGCAAGCCCGCGCCGCCCGCGCCGATGACCAGCACGTCGTGCTCGTGAGTTTCGTAGTCGGGCATGTGGTTCGTTGAAACGTTAACGCGTTGAAGCGTTGAAGCGTTGAAGCGTTAAAGCGTTGAATCGTTGAATCGTTAAAGCGTCCGGACCGACCGCCAAGGGAAGTGCAGGCGGGCAAAGTATCCGATTTAACGATTCAACCATTTAACGATTTAACGATTCAACGTTCAACACCCTCAGAAAATCCGCACATCGTGCCACACCCCCATCGAGCAGAGCCGCACGTACAAGTCGGCGAAGCCAACCATCACCAGGCTCATCCAAGCCCAAAGCATGTGACGGCGGTTCAGGCAACTGACGCAGCCGTAGGCTTTCGCGCAGGCGGACGACTTGGAAACTTCATCCCGCCGGCCGCCAATCAAGTGCCGCAGCGAGTGGCATCCAAACGTGTAGCCGCTCAACAAGATGACGTTCAGCACCAGCACGAGCGTCCCCAGCCCCACGCCAAACGTCGTCGTCCCGGTCGCCGGATTTGCAAACCACATCGCCTTCCAGGCGTCGTACGCCAGCATGACGATGAACCCGATCGCCAGGAGCATGAAGTAGCGGTGGACGTTTTGGAGGATGAGCGGGAAGGAGTGTTCGCCGCGATAGCTGGACCGCGGTTCACCCACGCCGCAGGAGGGCGGGTCAGCCCAGAACGCCTTGTAGTAGGCGCCGCGGTAGTAGTAGCAGGTCATGCGGAAGCCAGCCGGCGCCCAGAGGATGAGCAACGCCGGCGAGAAGGGCAGCCACGACGGCCACCAGCCCGGCTGGGGACCGAACCATGCGTGCGGCGAGGCGCCAAAGAGTTCCGGCGAGTAGAACGGGGAAAGATACGGCCCGGAGTAATAGTGCGCGTTTTGAAACGCCGCCCAGGTCGAGTAGACCACGAAGGTGCCCAGGCCAAAGAACACCAGGACCGGTTGGAGCCACCAGGCATCCGGCCGCATTGTTTGTCCGAACGTGCGTTGTCGGACTGACGATTCCGCATTTCCCATGAAGACCTTTTTGCTTCGTTGGGGCACTCCTACAGCACAGTCGAGAGCCTTGACAAGCACGGATGTTAAGGAGTCCCCGCGCCGTGCATTAACCTGCGTAACTATTGGAGTTAGAAGCTCATTGGGAGAATGAGTCCGCTCGAATCGGCGCATCGGCGCAAGAGGGTTCCACGCGCCGATGCGGCCGTTGTTTAAGCCAAAGTCCGCCGCTTCCGCGCGTCGCGTCGCACCGAGTCGCCCGCCTCCACAGCATCGATAAGCTATGGAGTTTGCCAAAAGTCATTTCCGATTGGTGGGGCTGCATTGCCGCGCAGCCTCGCACGACCGGCAGGTCGTGCGCCACCAATCGGAAATGCTTTTGGCAGCCAGTCCAAGCAAATCCCCTATCGCTGCTCTCAGACTGCCACGTGTCTTGTCTGTGGGGCTTCCCCGATTTGGACGGGCCATGCTGCTGACGATGTCAGTTAGAGCGCGAGGCGTTTTTCGCTCGACAGAGAAAATATGAAACAAAAGCAGGCAAGAATTTGGGGCGCCCTGGCGGGTGTCGTCGTGGCAGGCATTGTCCTTACTCGATTTTGGACTTCATCGCCTGACGAAGTCCCTCACGTCCGAACTGGCCCTTCAGATGCGCAGGCCGGCCACGTCATTGAAAGAGACGCATTGGCGACTGCCAACGTACCGGCAAATGCGCTCGCTGCGCCACCCGATTCGAGGGTCGCCACTCCGGACGGCATCACGAACGCCGCTCCAACCGGCGCCAACACGTTTAGCCCGTTTGCCGGCTGGCTTTCGCGCTACCAACAGGAGACAGACGCGGCGTCCAAATCACGTCTCGAAGCTGAAGGCGAAGCATTGGCCATGCAACGGCGTGAAGCCATGGCCCGCTTGATCGAGCAAGACCCGCAGCGCGCGCTTGAGGAAGCCCTTTCGTTCTCGCAACGTCGCCAATTACCCGAATCCATCACCAGACACCTGGAACAACCGGTGAGCGGGCGCGGTGATCTCGGCGTGCTCGGAATACTTCCGGAACCGGAGGCTCAAGGACAAGCTGCCGGAGTCCAGCGCACGGTGCGTCTCAATGGCCAATCCTATCGTGCGTTCGTTTATGGCCGCCGCCTTTCCCAATCGACAACCGAAAACATCCCCTTGCACGGCATCGCCATTGGCGATGCCTTGGCGATCAGTGAAAGCCCTGTCCGCGTGCTCGACGCCGCCGAAGTAGTGGCTCGCGCGTCCGAAGTCGCTCCTGAAAACGCCCAGTGCCCCGTTTCAAAGCAGCCCATTTCCGTGGAGAACGCCGGTGCGGTCGTGGACGTCGGCGGACAGGTTCGCATCCTGTGCAGCGGCGGACACATTCAAGTGCTCGAAGGGGAATTGCTCGCCGCCGAAGGCGCAGGTTCGGGAACGGTTGCCGCGTCCGGCCCGCTCGACACCTGGTCGCAAGGGACGCGAACGCTCCTTTACATCCGCGTGCGCTTTTCCGATCAGACGGGGGATCCTCAAACCGAGACGGACGCCCAGACGATGATGTCCAACGTGGACAGCTTTTTCCGCGAAAACTCTTACGAGACAACCACCATTGTCCCGACCTTCACTCCCGTTTACACATTGCCGAACAACACTGCTTACTACGTTTCCAACGATATCTACGCGGTTCGCAGCGATGCGCTCGCGGCCGCGAAAGCGGGCGGCTTCGATTCGGTGAACTGGAACCTGGATGCCGTCCGCTACAACGGCGGGCCCGGTGCGTTCTCGGGCGCGGCGTACGTTCACGCGCGCGGCTGCTGGCTTAAGAGCTCGAGCGCGGGGGTTGCCGCCCACGAGTTCGGCCACAACTACGGCCTCTGGCACGCCAACTCCTGGAATCCAACAGACGAATCCCCCATCGGGCCCGGCTCGTGGCAGGAATATGGAGACAGCTTCGACACGATGGGCGCCGCCGGCGCGGGCGCGTATCATTTCAATCCCCGCTACAAGAGTGCTATCAACTGGATTGCGCCCGACGGTTTTCTCACGGCCAGCAACAACGGGACGTATCGCGTCTATGCGCACGATTTCGTCACGTCGAGCAACTTCATGCGCGGTCTGCGCGTGCCGCGCGACAGTGCCAGGAACTACTGGGTCGATTTCCGCCAGAAGTTCACGGGCAATTACTGGCTGATGAACGGCGCGGGCATCCGGCGCGCGGACAATGCCAACAACAACAATCCTGGCAGCGAATTGCTCGACACCACGCCGGGCTCAGTGGACGGGAAAACGGATTCGGCGCTGCTGATTGGCCGCACCTTCTCGGATTTCGGCTCGGGCGTTCACATCACTCCAATAAGCAAAGGCGGCACGACGCCTGAGTCGCTCGATGTCGTGGTGAACCTCGGCAGTTTCCCGGGCAATGTTCCGCCCACGCTGGGCATCGCGGCCAGCGCGACTGCGGTGCCGGCAAACACAGCCGTCACGTTTACGGCCAACGCCAGTGACGCGAACGGCGACGCGCTCGCGTATTACTGGGACTTCGATGACAAAACGTACGGGCTCAACACGGCGACGCCGAGCAAGTCGTGGAGCGTCGCCGGCGAATATGTCGTGCGTTGTGTCGTTTCGGACATGAAGGGCGGCACAGCCAGCCGCTGGATTGTCATCACGGTCGGTTCGACTTCCACGTTCCGCATCAGCGGCCGCGTCACGAGCGACGGCGGCAGCCCGGTGGAAGGCGCGCGCGTTCATAATGGCAAAACCGGTTCGACGTATCGCGGCTGCTTCACGGACTCCGATGGCTACTATTCGATCGTGGGACTGGTGTCCGGCAGTTACACGCTGGGCGCCGCGTATTATGGCTCCGTCCTCACGGCCAGCGGCTTCACGAATCCCTTGGCCGTCGGCCCGAGCAAGACCGGCATCAACTTTATTGCCACTCCCAAGACTTACACCCTCACCGGGCGCGTGACCGACGGCGGCCTGGGTGTGGCGGACGCGCAAGTGAGTGACGGCACCCGCACTGCAACGACAAATCCGAACGGCGATTACTCGCTCAGCAACGTGCCCAATGGCCCTTACACACTCACAGCAACGAAACCCGGCTGCGCGTTCGTGACGAGTGGATTCGCCAATCCCATCACCGTGGCCGACGCGAACCTGGCGAACCTCAACTTCGTCACGCCCACCTACAGCATCAGCGGCGAAATCACGGGCGTTGCGGCGACCACGGTCGTGACAGTGACGGACGGCTATCGCAGCACGACCAGCTTCAAGACGGGCAGCGGCAGCAACGTGAAAAATGTCTTCACTCTAAGCGGAGTGTCCGCCGGTTCGTGGAACCTCCGCGCGCTCCTGGCCGGCTCCAGCTTTTCACCCGCGAATTTCAGCAATCCGCTGACGGTGGCAGCCAACACCAGCGGCAGGAATTTCGCGCTCGATGCGACCCCGACTTACAGCCTCAGCGGCACGATTACTTACAATGGCGCCGGCCTCGCCGGTGTAACGGTGACCGCTGGTTCCCGGAGTTCTGTCAGCGATTCGCGTGGCGGCTTTTACATTCACGGGTTGGCCAATGGCACTTACAATGTCGTTCCCAGCCTCGCCAGTTATGGGTTCACACCTGCCAGCACGAGTACCACCATCAGCGGCGCGAGCGTCAGTGGCCAAAACTTCACGGCGGCGCAAGTCGTCACGCCGAACGTCACTCTGACGGCATCCGATGCCGACGCTTCCGAAGCTGGAGGCAACAATGGCAGTTTCACAGTGACCCGCAGCGGCAGCACTGCTTTTGCGCTCAGCGTGCTTTACAACGTCAGCGGCACGGCGACGTCGGGTTCTGACTTCGCGCCGCTGTCCGGTTCGGTCACGATTCCTTCCGGCGCGAGCAGCGCGAACGTCACGGTGACACCCGTGAACGATGCGACCGCGGAATGTCCCGAGACGGTCGTCGCGACACTCACCACGAACTCCGCCTACACCATCGCTCTCCCCAATACCGGTACGGTTACGATTTCCGACGACGACCTGCCCGCTGTCAGCATCGCAACACTCGACGCGAGCGTGTGGGAGAACAGCGGCGGCACGGCCAGTCTGCGCGTAACGCGCACCGGTTGCCTGAGCAGCGCGCTCACGGTGAATTACAGCGTCAGTGGTAGCGCCGCGTCCGGAGTGGATTACGCGGCGCTGTCTGGCTCAGTCACCATTCCCGCTGGCGCCGCATCGGCCGACATCGTTCTCACCCCAATCAATGATTCGAACAGCGAAGGGAATGAAGCTGTCGTGCTCACGCTCGCGGGCAGCGCAAGCTATGCCGTCGGTTCACCGAACAGCGCAAGCGTCACCATCCTCGACGATGATTCGAATCTCGCGCCCCAGGTCAACGCCGGCTCGGACCAAACGGTCAGCATCCTCGGACTCGCAAGCTTGAACGGCACCGTCACAGACGACGGACGGCCGGGCGGCCCGCTGACTTACGAGTGGACCAGGATTTCCGGCCCGGGCACCGCGTTGGCCAACGCGCCAGACGCCGAAGACACGACGGTTTGCTTCTCGATGACGGGCGTGTACGTCTTCCGCCTCACGGCCAGTGACGGCGAACTGAGCGCCAGCGATGACGTGTCCATCACGGTCACGGCCGCGGACCCTGCGAAAGTGCTAAACGCCATCAACGCGGGCGGAACGGCTTGCACCAATGCGCAAGGCCTGGTGTATCGGGCCGATGCCTGGTTCGACGCAGGCACCGCCAATAGTTCCGGCTCGAGCATCGCCGCCACCGCGGAGAGCATGCTGTATCAAACGGAACGCGCCGGGAATTTCTCCTATAACATCCCCGTTTCAGGCGGCAGCCAGACGTATTGGGTCGCGCTGAAGTTCGCTGAAACGACCGCCACCGCCCCTGGCCAGCGCGTGTTCGACGTGCGGGTGGACGGAAATCTCGCGGTGGACAATCTGGACCTCCACAGCGCTGCGGGCGCCAATACGGCATTCGATGTGGTAATGGCTGTGACGAGCGCGAGCGATGTGCTGAACATCCAGCTCCAAACCGAAGCGGGCTCAGCATTGCCTGCGAAGGTCAACGCCATCGTCGTCGGCGCGGCGCAAGTGCTTCCGCCCGCGGCGCCCGCGGCGCTCACGGCCAACGCAGTGTCGGGCACACGGATCGATTTGTCCTGGACGGACAACTCTGCCAACGAGACCAGCTTCCAACTCGAAGTCTCCACCGACGGTCTGAACTTTGCGCCGCTCGCCACTGTCGGCGCCAACCTCACCAGCTACAGTCACACCGGTCTCGCTCCCGCCACCACTTATTACTACCGCGTGCGCGCCTGCAACACGGCTGGCTGCTCGACATTCGCAGCGGACGACGCGCAGACGAGTAGCGAAGCGCCGCCCGCCGCTCCAAGCAACCTCGTGGCCACCGTGCAAGGCGGCAGCCAAATCAATCTGACGTGGATCGACAATTCCTCCAACGAACAAGGCTTTGTTATCGAACGGTCGTTGAACAACTCGACGTGGCAAGTTGTTTTCACGGCGGGCCCGAATGTGAGGAACTGGTCCAACACTGGATTGCAAAGCAACACCCGGTATTACTACCGCGTTCGCGCCTACAACGCCTTCGGCTCCTCGGCCAACTCCAATACCGTCAACGTTCGAACGAAGCAAAAGTAGCCTCCCTATCACGGGCAATTTCCTGAACTGGGTCACGGAGCGTTATGACCGCGAACTCGTCCGGAAGCTCAACGCTGCCGCGCGAGAAGGAAAGTACACGGAGCAACTTTGGAAGAATTGGACCGGCAAGACTCTGCAGGAACTTGGCGACGAATGGCGACAAGGCCACGAGGCGCGCCTGCAGAAGGACAAACCCAAGGCTGCCGAAAGCGATTCAAAATAGTCGGAGCGCCGAGCTCCAGCTCGGCGCGAACCTGACGAGATTCATCGAGCCGAGCCGGGACTCGTCGCTCCGGTGGGGCGCGCGCGGAGCGACGCGCCCTCACCACGATAGCTGGCGTCGTATTTGGCCCGGGCGAGATTCCGTTGCGTAATCTCGGCGCCTTTCGTCTCGGGTTCGTAAAGGAACCAGCGGATGTAGTCCGGAATGCCTTCCACCAGCCAGCCCGGTGTGCGCGTGGCCTGGGGATTGGTGCGCCGTGCGCGTCCGTAACTCTGCACCACGTGCACCATCTCGTGGACCACCGAGCCAATCGCTTCGCGGGTCAACTCCTTGCGGAACCAGCCGCTGTTCATATTAATCCGGCCGCCTCCGGCCGAGGCCGGCGTCCCGCCCATGTCGTTTCGAAACCGCAGCGTGACGTTCGTCGTCGCCTCGAATCCGTCGCTCGGCAGCATCGCAACCAGCTTCGGATACCATTCCTGCACCACCGGCCGAAGCTTTGCATCCGCCCACTCCATCAAGTCGGGCGCCTCCGTGGCGTCGATCGTGAACCGGTACTTTCCCTCGCTTGCCGTGAACGACTTGAGCACCGGTTCGCGATTGGTGGAGGTGGCGGATGTCGGCGCCGGTCCGTCGGAGTCGATGACATCGATCTCACTGTAGAAGGTATTTCCGAACGCGTCCCGCGCTTCGGTCCGCGCAATGTCAAACAGCAGGTAACGAAACTTCCCCAGAATGCCCGCGTCAGGATCCGACACCATCACTCCGTGCTGGCCTGCGCCATCGCCCTCCTTGGGACGGGTGTCCACGTTGGCGATGCGCTTCCAGCCGCACGATTCCGGGTCCGTTCCTCGCTTGGGACTGGCGGTAAATCCGGCGGCGACGCCGTCCGAGGCAAACAACTGGTAAACCTGTGGAGCGCGCGTGCTCGTGTGCCACGAGTAAGTGTTCACCTGTTTCACGGTAATGACGCTCCTCAGATCGAGCAAGAGCCGGCCGCCTTCCGAGCCGGCCTGGAAGAAGAAATTCTCCGACGGCTGGTCCGCCGCTGTGGGAAGCCGTCCATCGTGCAACGCGGCCAGTTCTCCGCCGTTTGAATCGCCTTCGCTCTCCACAATCGTGAACCGGGCCTTCGTGGCGGCGTCGTTGTTGGCCGGCGCCGGCACCGCGTTGAACTGGAACGCCGGCCCGCTCGTGCGCCGTTCCGTGGAGACTTTTACCTCGGCATTGGAAATTGCAGTGAGCATCAACAGGCAGGCGCTGACCGAGAATTGAGTGCGAACGTTCATGGAAGGAAGTGCTTAAGGTGCGGACATTAAGAGCAAAGTCAGCTCTAATTACAACTCTGCATTGGGCCGGAGGCACATCCCATCTTTTTGCAGGGATGGATTAGGCTTGGCCTCACCCTCACCCCGGCTCTCCCGTTAGCAAGCCCGTTCAAAAACTGTAGCGGCGCTCTGTGAGCGCCGACAAGGTGAACATTCTGGCCCGATTTCGGCGGTCATAGACCTCCGCTCGGCGGTCATAGACCTCCGCTACAAATCGCGCTTGGAGTTTGCAGCGCCGAACAGTTCAACCGAGATCATCCGAAGCTTGACGCTCCATGTCGCCTTACCTAGCGTTGGCAGCTCGCTGTTTCCGCGACGTGTTCCCTGGATCGGTCGCGGAGCAGCCTTTTTGACCAACGCATTTCGATAAGGTCCGTTGTGAATATGAACGTGGAAACTCTTGCGCCGTGCAAGCGGCTGTTGCGCTTCGAAGTCGATGTCAAGGCGGTGGAAGAGGCTTTCGAAGCCACGACACGGGAGTTCATCAAGTTCGCGAAGCTGCCCGGCTTCCGCCCGGGCAAGGCGCCCCGGGAGATGGTCCTCAAACAATTTGAGAAGGACATCGCCGACGACGTGAAGAAGAAGCTCATTGGCGACGCCTACCGGCAGGGCATCAAGGATCAGAAGCTCGAAGTGCTGGGCTATCCCGATATCGAGGAGATTCATTTCGAACGCGGAAAGGCCCTGCAATTCGCGGCGACCGTCGAGATTCAGCCTCAGTTCGAGCTGCCCGACTATCGCGGCCTGCCGGCCACGCGCGAAGCGGGCGGCGTCACCGACGAGGACGTCGCCAAGGCCATTGACGTGTTGCGCGGCCAGGCGGCCAAGTTCAACAAAGTCGACCGTGAAGCCCGGGAGGGGGACATCGTGGTGGTGGATTTCAAGGGGACTTGCGAAGGCAAGCCGCTGACCGAATTGGCGCCGACGGCAAAAGGGCTGGGGGAGCAAAAGAGCTTCTGGGTCGAGGTGAAACCCACTTCGTTCATCCCCGGGTTCGCCATGCAACTCGTGGGCGCCAAGGCGGGCGACCATCGGCAGTTGACGGTCGACTTTCCGTCGGAACACGTGAGCGCGCCACTGGCGGGCAAGAAGGGCGACTACGAAGTGGACGTCGTCGAGGTGAAGGAGAAGGAGTTGCCGGCGTTGGACGAGGCCTTCGCCAAGAGCCTGGGTGCCGAGACGGTGGAGAAGTTGCAGATCGGTGTGCGGCAGGATCTGCAGAACGAATTCAACCAGCGCCAGAAACGCAACATCCGCAATCAAATCACAACCGCGCTGCTGGCCCGCGTGGACTTCGGGTTGCCGGAGTCAATGCTGGAGCAGGAAACCCGTCAACAGGTCTATCAATTGGTGGAGGAGAACCAGCGTCGCGGCGTGCCCAAAGAGGCCATCGAGGCGCAGAAAGAGCAGGTTTACGCCGTGGCGCAGAACATCTCCCGCGATCGGCTCAAGATGGGCTTCATCCTCCGGCGCATCGCCGAACGCGAAGGCATCCGCGCCGAAGAACACGAAGTCAGCGCGCGCATCGCGCTGCTGGCCGGCGCCAACAATATTGCCCCCGGGAAATTTGCGCAGGAACTGGAGAAAAACGGCCGCCTCGGAGAAGTGGTTTACCTGGTCGTCAGCGAGAAGGTCATGAGCTTCCTCCACGAACACGCGCGAATCGAAGACGTGCCGCGGGAGCAGGCGACGCAGGCAAGTTGATTGGATTTCGCGCGAGAAGGAAGTTCACAGGTAGATGACCACCCTGAATTGCCCACTCAGCCGGCTGCTTTGTAAACGACTGCATTGGCCCGGAAGACCCGTCGCGTACCAGGAGCAGCCACTTCATCCTGCGGGTCGAAGTATTTCATAATGACTGCATCGGCGCCGAGATCCTTGGCCTTCGCGATGAAACCAGCCACGGCGTGCGTTTCCTCCTGCACTTCACATTCGAAGGTCAGCAGCGCAATGGCCTTGGAAGATTTGACGATCTTCTCCCCGACTTGAACCACCTCGATGTCCTCCGTGCGAGGGCTGCGCCACTCGGAATCGAACCGCGCAACCTTCACGCGGTTCGCATATTCCCTTGCCAGTTGCTCGTCCCTCTTTTTCTCCTCCTTCATCCGCTCTTCGGTCCGAATGGCCTCCTTTTCTGCCCGGATTGCCTCCTTGCTCGGAGGCTCTGCCGCGAATCCCAAAATGGGAAGGCACAACAAAGTGACAAGCGCCGACAGTGAGGATCTCATGTTAGAGTGATTGCCAAAAGTCATTTCCGAAATGGTGGGGCAAACCTGCCGGTTTGCCGCGGCGCCCGGCAGGGCGCCGCCCACCATTTCGGAAATGATATTTGGCAACCAGTCTAGTCATCGGTTTCGACATGTTTCTTGCCAGACTCGCACGTCTGGCGCTTGCCGATTATGTCTGCCGACTCCTCTCGATCCCACCACGATGAGATCGGCGCGGACACCGGGCTCGAGCACTCGAGGAATTCCTCCGGAGTGAGAACCTGCTCGCCGAGTAGGGCAGCGGCGGGGACGGCAGAAGCTGCTCATCACCCGCCATGTTGGCACGAATCGATTACCCAAACAACCCCGTCACCGGCTCGCCGTATCGCGCATCGACGATTTCGCGGGGCTGGTTGAGGTGGTTGTAGATGATCGTGGAGGGGTCGATGCCCAGGCCGTGGTAGATGGTCGCCAGCAGTTGCACGGGGTGGACGGGCTTTTCGGCCGGGCTGCTGCCAGTCGCATCGCTCTTGCCGTAGATCGCGCCGCGGCGCACGCCGGCGCCGGCCACCAGCGACGTGTAGCAGTAGGGCCAGTGGTCGCGGCCGTCGGGGGCGTTGCCGTTGCCGCTGGTGCTGACGCCCAGGCGCGGTGAGCGTCCGAACTCGCCGATGGCGACGACGAGCGTTTCCTTAAGCAGCCCGCGCTGGTCCATGTCCGCAAGCAGGGCGCTCAAGCCGGAGTCGAGCTTGGGGCAATGGAGGTTTTTGAGCGGACCGAAGTTCGCGGCATGGGTGTCCCAGGCATCGACGGTGGGATTGCCGTTGGCGACTGCGGGCCAGTTGACTTGCACGAAGCGCGTGCCCGCTTCGATGAGGCGGCGGGCCAGGAGAAGTCCCTGCCCAAAGGTGTGCCGGCCGTATTGGTCGCGAAGCTTGTCCTTTTCCTGCGTGAGATCGAAGGCGTTGCGGGCGCGGCCGGAGCTGACGAGGTCGAAGGCTTTTTGGTAGTAGGTATCGAGGGCGTATTTCTCGACGGCCTTCTCCATTTCGGGCATCTGGCTCTCGACGGTCTTGAGCAGCGTGGCGCGGCGTTCGAGGCGTTCCTTGGGGACTTCCTTGCGCATCGAGAGGTCGTCCAGTTTGATGTCCTTGTTCGGGTCCTGATAGAAGTAATAGGGGTCGTAAGCGGCGCCGAGGAAGCCAGCGGAACTGCCCTTGCCGATGACGTTGCTCTCCTGCGTGGGACGCGGAAGGATGACGAACGGGAGCATCGGCACGTCCGGGGGCTTGATGCGCGCGATCTGGCAGCCGGCGTGGGGGAAGTCGTTCGGCGCGGGCGGTTCGAGTTGGCCGGAAGGCGACACGCGGTCGGGCGTGTAACCGGTCATCATCTGGTAATGCGCGGCGGTGTGGTTAAACAAGCCAGCGGGCGTGTAGCTCACGGAACGGATGAGCGTGGCTTTGTCCATTTGCTTCGCCAACAGCGGCATGACTTCGGAGAGGTGAATGCCGGGGACGACGGACTTGATGGGCTTGAATTCGCCGCGCACGTTGGAGGGGGCGTCGGGCTTGGGGTCCCAGATGTCGATATGGCTGGGGCCGCCCTGGAGGAAGATGAAGATGACATTCTTGGCCTGGTTCCAGCCGCTCTTGCTCCTGGCGGCGTCGGGCACCGTGGAAGCGTTGGCTTGAAGCCGGAGAATGTCAGCCAGCGTGATGCCGGCCATGCCCATGCCACCGATGCGGAGGAATTCGCGCCGGCTGAAGCCGTCGCAGGTGCTGCCAGGATGTCCGGGGATGCTGATCATAGTGGGTCCTCCGTCAGATTGGTTTGTGGCTTTTGATTGAAACGTTTCCGAAAGCAAAAAACTTGAATTGGGCCATCAAGGGCGAGGACTGCTTCCATCGCGATAAAAAATGCTGCCAACATCGGCAGCAGTGTGCGATCCTCTGGAAATATCCAGCGGAACGATGGCAAGAGGGCCAAGGCAATTGGAAGGATCGTCAGCCGTCGAACAAATCTGAACCACTTCTCGCTCTGGACGAACTTCTCCCACCTCGTCTTCGCTTCACCAACAGAGAGGCCGTCCATCTCAGGGAGTTCGTAAAATCTAGCGTAAACTTTCATAGCTTCGGTCTCCGGGGATGCTGACGAATGATGCGGAATCTATTCGTGGCAATTCGTGAAATTCGTATCGTCGTATCTGATCGTTTGGTTCATCGATTAAACAAGAACGCCGGGCTGTTCAACAGCGCCCACGCCAGGTCCTGCGCCACTTCGAGGCGGTTGGTCGGGCTCTCGAACTTCACGGCGGCCTGCTCCTTCTCGGTCGGCGGGCGGCAGAGGCAGCTCAGGTAAATCTCTTCGACGAGTTTCTTATCCTCTTTCTCGGACTCGACCAGCTTGGAGATGCGGTTGTTCGCCGAGCTGATCGCTTCGCTGATGGTATTGCCGTTCACAAGGCTGAGGGCGTGAGAAAGCGTCATGCTGCTGGAGCGCTCGCACTCGCAAGCGCTCTGGCGTTTGGGCCGGCCAAAGAGAAGGAGGAAATCGTTGCCCGCCACCATGCCGTCGGGGATCTGCGCGGCGCGCATCCCGCTGGGCACGCCGGCGAAGCTGATCTTCGAGCCGGTCGCGACGGCCAGCGCGTCCACCAATTGCTCGGCACTGAGCCGGCGGGGGCTGGCGTGGGAGAAATTCACCGTGTCGTCCTCGTTCCACTTGTTCTTCACGATGGACAACTGGTAGGTGCGCGATTTGCAGATGGTCGCCATGAGCTTCCGCACGTCGAAGCCGCTCTTCACGAACTCCGTCGTCAGCGCGTCGAGCAGTTCGGGATTGCTCGGCGGGTTGCTGGCACGAATGTCGTCCACCGGGTCAATGATGCCTCTGCCCATGAAGTAGCTCCACGTTCGGTTGGCCATCGACTTGGCGAAGAACGGATTGTCCTTCGAGGTGAGCCACTCGACGAACGGGTCGCGCCGGTCACCGTCAGGAGCCACCGCCTTGGCCTGGCCGACCGGCACTTTGGGCTCGACCACCTGGTCGGTCTTCAAATGCTTCACCTCACCGCCGTCGGGTTTGCGATAAACGACTTCTTCGGAGGTGATGTTCAAGGAACCGCCCGCTTCGGAGAAGATCACGTCCTTGCCGACCTGGCCCTTCTTGACGCCGACGTGCGCGAAGTAAGCGCCCATTTCGTAATACTGGTTCTGGGTCCAGCGCTCGAACGGGTGGTCGTGGCACTTGTTGCAGTTGAAGCGCACGCCCAGGAACGTCTGGCTCACGTCCTCGGTCATTTTGCCCGGCTCGCGGAGCACGCGGAGGTAATTGACGGCCGGGTTCTCCCACGAACTGCCCTGCGCCGTAAGGAGCGCGCGCACGAACTGGTCGTAAGGCGTATTCTTCGCGAGTTGGTCGCGAATCCAGCCGCGATAGAGCCACACACTTTTCTGTCCGAGGTTTTCGCTGTTGCATTGGAGCAAATCGGCCCACTTGTTGGCCCAGCGCTCGAGGAAGTCCGGGCTGCCGACTAACTCATCCACGATCTTGTCGCGCTTCTCGCGGCTGGGCGTCTTGTCATCCAGAAAAGCGCGGACCTTTTCAGGCTTGGGCGGCAGGCCCGTGAGGTCAAGATAGACACGCCGGAGGAACTCCGCGTCGCCCGCCACATCGCTGGGCAGAGTCTTCATCTTGCGCAGCTTGGCGTTGACGTGCTTGTCGATGTAGTTGAACTCCGGCACGTCGGTCCATTGGTAACCCGAACGGTCGCCCATCACGGTAAGCAGCGCCGTGCCGTAAAGCCCTTCGTAGCGCACGAGCAGCGCCGCCTCGCCACGCCGCAAGCCGCGCACGCGGCCGACCTTGTCGACGTCGGTCACCTCGGTGTTGCTCACCGAGAAATGCGCCTCGCGAGTCACATCGTGGGTCGAGCCGTCGGCGTAGGAGGCGAGGACGAGGAATTGCTGGGCGCGCCCGGCGAGGTCCATCTCAACCTCGTGCGGAAGGATTTCCAGCTTCGTGGCCCTGCCGGCTTTCGCATCGTCGAACTTGGCCCCTTCCACGATCCACTGGCGAAGCAACTGATGCTCGCGCGAACCGGGCTTGAGCGCCTGCTGGCCTTCGTGAGGGATCTCGGCCAGCGGCTTGAGCAACAGGAGTGACTCGTCCACGTTCACTGGATTAAAGCGCCGGCCGGACAGGTCGTTGATGAGCGACTGGTAGTCGAACTCGGGATCGTAGCCGCGCAGCGAGAGTTTGAAACCGTTCTTGCCCTTGGCCGAGCCGTGGCAGGTGCCCGCGTTGCAGCCGGCTTTGCCGAGAAGCGGCTCGATATCGCGCACGAACCGCACGGGTGGCGTGGCCGCCCCGTCCACTTTCACCGTCAGTTTCGCTTCCTTTCCAGCGGCTGAAACGAGGACCGTCCCTTCGCCTTTGGCCTTGGGACGCAAGTAGCCGTTCTCCCCTGCTTCCACAGCGGCGCCTTCGACCTTGAGGATGGCCTGTTCGGTCAGGTCGACGATCTGGCCGCCTTCGGCGATTCCCAGCACGAGCACGCGCCGCTCATCGCGGGCATCGCCCAACGTGAGCGAGGCCGGTTCCAGCTTGAGCGACTGGATGACAGGCAACGGCGGCGCGGGCGGGGCCGAGCCGGCTTTTTCCTTTTCCGCGCCTGCGCTTTGAGATGTACAACAAATTGCCGCTGCGGCGGTTCCCACGGCCAGCGCAAGAACGTGAACACGATTCGTTCGCATGTGCATTCCAGCTAATGCTGACGCTCGGCAAAGCAGGCTGTATTCAGCCTCTTTGCGGCGTTGTCAGATGCTAGGCAGACTGGCGAAAAGAGGCAAGCCGCGATTCTGTCGATATTTGCGTCAACTCGCAGCCCGGCTTTTGCGAGCAATCTCGTCATGGCGAGACGCCTGTCCTACGTTTGAGGTTCGTGGAGAGGGTGAGAGCAGGAACGAGCAATCGTTTGAATGAAACTGGGCCCCCTGACCTCAACTAGATACCGCAAGATTTTGCCTTTAGAACTCCCGGAATCAACCGACAGCCTTGGCAATGATGTTCGCTTACGTCGATCCAGGGTCCGGAATGCTGGCCTGGCAGCTGGTGGTGGCCGGCTTTGTCGGCCTCCTGTTTTATCTCAAAAAGATCCTCGGCTTCTTCGGCAGGGTTGGCCGCAAAATGCTCGGGAAGGAGTGACTCGCATTTCCAACCACGCCCTCGAGCTGGCATCACAGCGTGGGCGCGCGGACGGCCATGTCCGCTCGTTCCTGAGCCGAGGGTCACGGTCGCGCGGACAAGGCTTTCCGCGCGCCGCCCGGCTGCTAATCTATCGTCCAATCTGACATGCGGAAGGCAGCTTCATTCCGGGATCCCGGCGGCTCCTGTTTCGCGCTCGGAGCGCGCATTCTCCGGGTCGTGAGCCCGGACAGCCTCATCCAGGTCGACCATTTCCTCACCTCAACCTTCGCCCGCAAGGCACTGGACTCGCGCTCCCTTGTCCCAACTCGGCGACTCGCAGACACTGAGGTGCAACCCCTGCGAACGGACGAGGCATTTGGCTCGTTGGTCGGTGAACGCAGCTTCGGCGCCGTCTTTGAGCACGAACCCATCTCGTTCCCAAGTTACGCGTACGAATGGCCCGCGGAGATGTTGTCCTGCGCGGGAGAACTCACGCTCGACCTGGCCGAGTCGGCTCTCGGCGAGGGATTTGGCCTGAAGGATGCGACGCCCCACAACGTGCTCTACCGCGGGCCGCATCCGGTCTTTGTGGACGTGCTTTCCTTCGAACGGCGCGCTCCTGACGACCCGGTGTGGACGGCCGACGCGCAATTTCAACGCACCTTTCTTCTCCCCCTATTGGCGCACCAGCGATTCGGGCTGCGCCTCGTGGACATCTTCACAACGCATCGGGATGGGCTCGAGCCGGAGGAACTCATCCGACTCTGCGGGCCGCTTCGAAAGCTGTCGCCGAAGATGCTGTCGCTGGTCTCGATGCCGGTCTGGCTGGCCCGTAAATCCGCGGGTGGCGCGCCGTCGCTCTACCGGCCGCGACGGTTGGGCAATGACGAAAAAGCCCGCTTCATTCTTGGGGCACGAATCAAGAGCTTGCGCCGGCAATTGCGAAGCCTGAAGCCAGCGGACACACGTTCCACCTGGTCGGGCTACATGGACGCGCACAGTTACGAGGCAGACGCGTTCGCGGCGAAGGAGCGATTCGTCAGCGAAGCGCTGCGCGAAGTGAATCCGCGCCGTGTACTCGATGTCGGCGCCAACACAGGGCACTTCAGCGCCCTGGCGGCCAGGTCGGGCGCGGAGGTCGTCGCCATCGACCAGGACGCCGCATGCGTCGGCCGCATCTGGCAGCGAGCGCGCGAGGAGAACCTGAATATCCTCCCGCTTGTGGTCGACCTGTCGCGCCCGAGTCCCGCCCTCGGCTGGCGCAACCAGGAATGTCCATCCTTTCTGGACCGGGCGCGCGGACAATTCGACGCGGTGCTCATGCTCGCGGTGTTGCACCACCTGCTGGTGACCGAACGGATCCCACTGGTCGACGTGCTCGAGCTGGCCGCCGAATTGACCCGCGACGCGCTCATCATCGAGTTCGTCGCCCCGCAGGATGAAATGTTCCGCCGACTGGCCCGCGGTCGGGATGACTTGCATGCGAACCTGGACGCCGCGGCGTTCGAAGCCGCCTGTTGCCGGCGCTTTCAGATCATCCGTCGAGCCCGGCTGGGTAATTCGCATCGGACGCTTTACCTGCTCCGCAAATGCCCCGACTGAAGCCTTGACATGGAAGTTTGCTGGCCGGCCATGCTCCATGGAACGCACGGATGCGTAACGAAGAATCAACGACGACGGACACCCCGGCTTGCCAGGGCAGTCGTCCTGCTTCCGAGCCGGACCCCAAGTCGCTGCGCCGGCGCCGGATCAAGGACGTCTTGCTCTGCGTTTCCCTGGCCAATCTTTGTTTCATTCAGGCGTGGTCCGGCGTGTTCTACGAGGGGGATCACGGCTTCTTCAAGAAAACGCCTGTGACCGCGACGACTCTGGCCGCGCTGCTGCTGAATATCGGGGGCGCGGCGTTGTTGTTCTGGCTTGGTGCGCAGTGGGCACGTCGGCCAAAGGAACGGGCCATTCGATTCGTGGCAAACACGGTCCTGTGCCTGCTGTTGTTGGTGCCGCTGAATTACGTCCGGATAACGTATCTCGAGCTCCAGGGAACGGCCGTTCTCGTCTGGGCAAAGAAGTCAGGGGCCCTTTTTCTTGGCTTCGTCTTGGCGGCTTCGTTCGTATGCTGGCACAGGTTCTGGGGGCGCTTCGCGCGAGTGCTCCTTATGATTTTTCTGCCGTTGGTCGCTTTCAGCCTGGGGCAAATCGGCCTTGCCTGGTTCCGGTTGGCCACTCCAGTCGCGGCTCGTCCGGCCCCAGTCCGCCAATTCCAGGCCGCGCCAGACCAACCGCGCGTCGTCTGGATCATCTTCGACGAGATGGATCGACGGTTGACCTTCGACCAACGTCCGCCTGGAGTCGAGTTGCCGGAGTTGGATCAGCTGCGCCGGGAGTCGCTCGACGCGACCAATGGATTTTCTCCCGCTGGGGTAACTTTCATGGCCCTCCCTTCCTTGTTGTCCGGACGCACCGCCGTATCGGTCGAACCCGGGAGCGCCTCCGATCTGAACATTGTCTGGCAGGACACCCGGGAGCGCGGGACCTGGGCCGCGAGTTCGAATGTCTTCAGCCGCGCACGCGCCCTGGGCCTCAATACAGCCATCGTGGGATGGTACCTCCCTTACAGCCGCATGTTGGAGACCTCAGCCAACCGCATCGACTGGATGCCCTTGCCCTGGACTGAGCCTGCTCGCGGCTCGGGCCTGGCTCGGACCATGCGGAATCAAGTTTGCTCAATGCTGCCGTTCCTTCATTCGCGGCTGCTCACTTTCGAGCGCATTCCCAGCCTGCTGGCCGGCGCCCGCGAAATCGCGGCTGACCCGAATACGCACCTGGCCTTCCTCCACTTGCCGCTGCCACACAGGCCGGCGATCTATCGGGCGAAGACCGGGGAATTTACAGCATTCAACTTCTCCATGCCGGCCGGCTATTTCGATAACCTGGCACTTTGCGACCGGGTGCTGGGCGAGTTGCGACGCGGGATTACGCAGGCGGGCCTGGGCGACCGGACCTGGCTTCTGGTTTCGTCGGACCACTGGTGGCGCGAATCGCATTGTGCCGATGGCAAGACCGATCACCGCGTGCCATTCCTGCTCAAGGCGCCGCGCGACAATAGGCCGGTCACGTTCGGCAGGCGATTTAGCACGGTCGTTTCGCAGGCGTTGTTGCTCGCCATCCTCCGGGGCGAAGTGCGCGGTCACGAGGACGCCGCCGCCTGGCTTGAAGAACACCAGGTGCCGCCTCCCAACGGCTACGGACGGTTCGGGGAGGCACTCTGACGTAGTGGATCGTTGAACGTTGAACGTCATTCTTGTCTCTCGGGATGCCCGTGAGAACGCTCAACGTTCAACGCTCAAGATGGCACCAGGGTTCGCTTAACGGGCAGATTGCACGTCCACGCTGGCAACTTGCGTCGGATCGATGACGCACACGCCGCCGTCGGGAGGGAACAAGACCAAAAGGTCGCCGCGGGGCGCGATGAGGAGATGATCGGCTGTCGTCACGTTAAGCGTGCGCCTGCTTGTGAGGTGAAGCGAGAACGGTTTGAACGGGGCCATGTCTCGCAACTCTTTGATGTCTTTAGAGTGATTGCCAAAAGTCATTTCCGAAATGGTGGGGCAAA
>Ga0134127_10000349_pt1 | contig 46954 bp, 36 predicted proteins | sample KB31753_FD_96459 | JGI IMG/M metagenome (GOLD analysis project Ga0134127, IMG submission 96459) | Terrestrial soil microbial communities with excess Nitrogen fertilizer from Kellogg Biological Station, Michigan, USA - KB3-175-3 | ecosystem: Environmental > Terrestrial > Soil > Unclassified ...
CCGAGAATTGGCCGCAGCGCGGTCGTCATTTGCAGGAGCACCAGCAGGAAGATGAAGGCCCAAACGCGCGAGCCGGCGGGGCGCCCGGACAGTTGCGCCACGCCGGCGTTGAGAAAGCGCAGGCCGAAGCACGTCGCAATGAACCCGAACAGCAGGTGCAGCGCGCCCATTGCGGCGAGATTGCCGGTCGAGGTCGAAAAGACCAGCGCCACGGGTGCGAAACCAAGGAGCAGCACGTTGAGCAGGGCCAGCAAACCGGCGAGCAATCCTCCGACTTCGACGAGCCGCGCCTGCGAACCGCTCAGGCACGAGAAAATGTACAAACTCGGCAGGCAAATCACCGCGGCGAACATCAGGCCCACCGTAATCTTCACCGGCGCAATCCACAGCTGGTCGCCTCCCGAAAAGGTGCCGACGACGACGCCGTACACCAAACTGCACAACGCGGCGACGCCCAGCATCGCGGTGATCAATCCTCCCGACCCAGGCTGGCGCAGGTGATACACGATGCGCCGGGGTTGGCGGAGCATCGCTTCGACCGCTCCCGCGACGCCGGAGATGGGCGCGCGATCCTCCGGTGCGTCGCCGATGGAAATAGAGCCGCCGTGCGCGCCGGCTGCCGCAAGCGCGGATGGGAGCGGTGGAGGAGGAGTGGGAGTCAGGTCGTTCATGATTGTCGGGCGTTGAGGTTTGGTGGTTGGAAATTCAGGAAAACAGCAGGTGCTTCGCAGCTCGCCAGAGTGATTCGTAGAAAGTGCCATCGAACGCGTCCGGACGAAGAAACTGGACGGGCAGTCCGGGCGAGCCGACAAACGGACGAAGAATCCACGCGAGCTGGCTGCCGAGGAACAGGTTCCCGGCGAGCCATGCCAACAGCACCTTCCGCGCGATGGCGCGGCTGCCGCTCAGCTCGCGCAGGAGCTGGACCAGGCGCAAGTTCGCCGCAACACCTGCGAACGCGATCATGAGCGTCTCACTCACGAGAATCAGGCTGTGCGCCGAGTACGCCGCGCCGGCACCGGCCGCCATCGGGGGCGTATTCCACACCAGGAAGTAGAGCAACGGGCTGAACGCGCCCAGGATGGCCGCGGCGATCGTGAAACTCAGCAGCACGGCCAGGAGCGATTGGCGCGCGGAAATGTTCAGGCCCAGCAGCGGGGCGAGCATGGCGTTGAGGAGGCCGTTGCCGAGCGCGGTGAGCAGCAGAATCAAAGGCAGCTTGACGGCCGTGTAGAGCGCCTGTTCGGACGCGCGCCAGGAACCAAGTGCCGCCCCGAACGCGCCCGTTCCCACGATCACGACCGCCAGGCACAGCCCCAGCCGCGGTGCGCTCCAATGCTCCATCCAGCCACGAATGGGCCTTGCTTCCCCGCGCAAGAGCACCGGCACTTCAGACAAACTGACCGAAGCAGAAGTCATGCGGCGGTTTCTGAAACTTGCCGGCCCAGTTTCTCCTGGAACTGAACGAAGTCGTTCAGCCAGCGCTCGACCGAGTCGATCACGCTGTCCGGTGTCGACGTACCCGCCGTGAGGCCGACCACCCTTGCCCCGGCAAACCAGTCCGCACGCAGGTCGTCGGCGGACTGAACGTGGTGTACCCGTTCGCAATGCCGGCGACACGTCGCGACGAGTTCATGCGTGTTGTTGCTGTGCGCGCCGCCAACGACGATGACAACCTCGGACAGTTGGGCCAGTTCGATCGCCGCAAGCTGCCGCTGTTTCGTCGGCTGGCAAACCGTGTCGACGAAGCGAACCTCCGACTCGGGGAATCGCTGACGGATGAATGTTAGCAACCGATGCACTTTGTCGATGGGTTGGGTCGTTTGCGCCGCGATGCCGAAGCGCGGGCGCCCTTGCAAACGAGCTACGTCCTCCTCGGTCAGCACTACATCGAACTCAGCGAGATCTTCGGTCAACCCACGCACCTCGACATGGTCGCGCTTCCCGATGAGGACCGGATGAAAGCCTTGCGAGACGAGTTGGATGACAGCCCGATGGGCGAATTGGACCAGCGGACAGGTGGCTTCGATAATTCCCAGGCCACGCTCGCGAATGCGGCCCAGGGTTTTTTGCGAGGCGCCGTGCGCGGTAATCATCACGGTGGGGGTGGTAACGTTGGCGACCTGGTGCTCGGTTCTTACTCCTTGCGAACGAAGATTTTGGAGGACAGACTCATTGTGCACCAGGTCGCCCAGAATTGTGACCGGCCCTGGCTGGCGCAAGGCCAGGTCGATGGCGTCGCGGACGCCGAAACACATGCCGAGGTGGGTAGCGCGAAGGATTTTCATTGGGTTTGGTGCGGAAGCAGCGGAGCGGGTTCAGAGGTCTAATGGGATGGTTCAGCCCCAAGGAGGAGTGTCGATGTGGAGTCACTAAGAATCGGAAGGCGCCCGGGACAGATTGCGCCTGCGCTAATCGAAAGGGCCAACCACTGGCCGGCAGAATCTTCAGGGTCTGCCAACTGGGCTGGAATCTCGTCGTTCATGCGGGTTTCGAAGCTTACTTTGTATTACAAAGTATAAGACTACATCGGCCCTTAATTGTTCAATCTTTAGGAACTATTTTTGTTTTGTCTGCTGAACAATTTGCTCGAGCAGATTGATGTAGTCCGTGAAGGCTTTCCGGCCCGCGGGAGTGAGAGCGTAGGTCGTCAGAGGGCGTCCGCCTTGAAATGCCTTGGTCACAGCCACGTAGCCCGCCTCGTGGAGTGTGCGCAGGTGCGTGGTGAGGTTCCCATCGGTCATCCCCAATGTTTCCCGCATTTCCGTGAAGGCCAGCTGGGCCGATGCTCCGAGCAGCGACATAATGGCCAGGCGTCCCCTCTCGTGGATGACGCGGTCAAGTTGAAGGAACGGTTCCGGGTTCACGCAGAGGCGGAGCGCTTTTCCGTGAAGTAAAGGTAGACCCCGTAAGCCAGGTGGGCCAACCCGAAAAAGCCGCCCATGATGTAGTGGCCTGCCTCTGCACCGCGAAGTTCCGGCCAGCTTTGTGATGCAAAAATGAGGCCGCAACCCCCGATCACAAAGAGCCATCCGAAGAGCTTCATCCCGCGCGGCATGAAGAAGCCGGCGGCGTGAAGAGCGCAGCCGTAAACGATCACCCAAAACATCGCCAGCAAGCCGGCCCGCCACAGGTGTTCATTGAGCACGTTGAAGAGACCGGCCACATAACCGACGAAGAACGCCGGGAGCAACGCTTGCAAGACGCGCTTGGTCGGCACGGACAGGAATGGCTCCGCGGCCTTCAGGGATTGACGTCGTACCAACAGCAATGCCGCCGCGAGCGTCACGGCGCTGATGGCCAGCCAGAAGGTGGCAAAGGAGCGATTGGTATCGAGGTGGACGAAACACGGGATAACTGCTGCCGCCGTTCCAATGGCGCCGCTGACCAGCATGATGGGCGCAAGCGCGCGCCGGTAAAGCGCCGAGCGTTCCATCAGGGTTCGGATGACCTGGAGATTTTCAGCGGCCCAGTTGTTTTCCATGCGAGTCACTTTGCAACCCAAAGCCCAGGATGGCAAGGAATGACTGGGGCTTTCGAACTGGCTCCTCCTACTCTTACTCCTGTAGCCGAAGTAACAAAACGAGGCAGACCAAGATTAGGATTAAGAGTAAGAGTAAGAGTAGGAACCAGGCCTATCCTGAACGAGGTTTGCGTCCTACCCATCGCACCCCTTGCCAACACACCAGTGGCGCTATCGCCATGACCAGCAACGTGACGCACAGCGCGTTGACCTGCGCCGTGTGGCCGTAGTGGAGAAAATTGAAGATGCGCAACGCGAGCGTCTCGCCGCCGGGTGGATAGATCAGCACCAGCGTTTCGACGTCCCAGAGGCAGAGGAGATAGATGACGTACCACGCGGCGGCGACTTGTTGCGCGATTTGCGGCCAGTGGACGAGGCGAAAGAGCGTCCAGCCGCGCGCGCCGCTCATTTGCGCAGCGTCGGTCAGATCGCGATCCACGGAACGCCGCGCCAGCGCCGCCCCGCTCCAGCCGATGGCAAAGTAGCGCAGCGTGAACATTCCCACCACGAGGGCGGTAGTCCCGTAGAGGACGGTCTTGCTGAGCGCAGCAATCGCGGCCTGACCGAGCAGCACGCCGGGGATGAAGAAGGGCAACCAGGCCGGCACCCCCAGCGGCAACCGCCACGTGGCCAGACCGCCGGCGACACCCAGGGTCGCCGCCGCGGCAGCAAACGCGAATGAATTCCAGATCACGCCGGGCGCGGCGCGGAAGAGATTGGGCAACTCGGCCCAGGTGCGGCTGCTGGAAGTGAGTTGCGCGAGCGGTGCGCCAAGCGCAAGGACAACCAAGCCCGCAGTCAGTGCGGCGCAAGCGCCGAACCACGGCTTGCCAAGTTGTCGTCGGACAATCTCCGCGTTCGCAGTTCCCTGTGTTCGCGGCCACACGATTTCGCCGCGTCGCAGGAGCAGCAACGCCAGCAATGGCGCGAGCACCATCGGCGCGGCGGCGATCCAAGCGCCGGCCTGATTCAGGCGCGTGGTGAAGGCCAGCCAAAGTTCCTCGGGGAACACCGGCACTTGCAGAATCACCGGCACGGCAAAGTTGTTCAGCGCAAGCACGAAGGTGAGCAACGCCGCCTGGGTGACCGCGACACGTGCCATCGGCCACAGCACCCAGCGCACAAGCGCGCCGCCGCGCAAAGCGGGGTCCACTTCGAGTTGGGCGGGTTCCAGCCGGTTCCAGGCGCCGAGCGCGAGCAAGGTCGTGATCGGCCAGTGGAGCAAAGCCAGCAAACCCGCCGCGCCGCCCAGCGAATAGATGTTTACAGGCAGCCAACGCCGAAGCGCGCCGCTCTGCCCGAACCAATCGAGCCAGGTATTCGTGACGAGGAAGGGAGGAAGCACAAGCGCGACGAGGACAGCCCCGGCCAGCACTCGCCGGCCGCGAGAAACGCCGGCGATGCAGAGCGCTGCGGCGAATCCGAATCCGGCCGCAAGAAGCGTGGCGCTCCCGCTGACCAGAATGCTGTTCTTGAGCAGAAGCCAGTTCATCAAGGCCGCGCGCATTCGGTGACCGGAGCGTGGATGGGGTGCCACAGACTCATCGCCGGAAGAGCTGCTTCAACTGCTCGGTAGCGGGGTCCATGTCGCGCAGCAGCGCGTCCCAGTCGGGCTTAAGGGTTGCGGGTTCGGCGGCCGAGGCCCCCTCGAGCGCGCCGACGGCCACCAGCCTGGCGAGCACTTCCGCGCTCTGGAGAAACTCGAACAAGCGCTGTGCCGACTCGGGATGCGGGCAGTTTCGGACGACCGCGACGGTGTTCGGAATCAGCAGCGACTCAGCGGACAGTGGCAATGCGGTCAGTCTTGTGCCGTCGCGGTTTTCGGCCGCGATATCGTCAGAGTCGGTCAGCGCGAGCAGCGCCTCGGCGCGCACGACGAACTTCGCGGCCACGCTATTGCCGTCGACAATGAATGGCTTGTTGGCTGCAAGGGCGCGGCACCAAGCGAGCCAATTGGATTCACCCCAGTGCTGGCGCAGCGCGAGCAGGTGCGTGGCGGTGGTGCCAAAGAGCGGATAGGCAATGGAGACGCGGCCGCGATAGTGCTCGTTGGTCAAATCGAGCAAGGAGTTGGGCGGTGGGAGATGAGTCGTGCCGGCGGCCATCGCGATGCGACGGCTGCGGAAACCGAAGGCGGCCCAGCCATTAGTTTGGCGGAACACGTCGCGGGCCGCGAGTTGACGGGTGCGAAGTTCTTCGTTGCCCCAGAAAATGTCGCATCGCGGGCGGCCTTGCTCGGCCAGGAGCCGGTTCGCCAGCCCAACGGTTTTCACCGCTTCGCTGTCGTAGACGGCGCGGACACGAATTCCGGTTTGCTTCTCGAAATCCTGCAGGATCGGCTCTGCGTAGACTTGGTCTTGGGCGGCGTAGATGACGACTTCCCCGCCGCCGTTTCGGGTCGCTCCATTGAAGCGTGAAAGGAACAACGCTGCAGCTAGAACGAGGAGAAGGCCAAGGTAGGGCAAAAGCGACATCGTGAGCTCGTGTCGTCCGAAGAAATCCCTGGGCCAGTTGCCCGGGCGTTTCGTGGAATTCGCGTCCGTACTCACGTGCCCAGCATACCGGCGACGTCACGGTCAAGCCAGTGTTGCATGGAAGCGCCAAAGGAGGGCAAAGCGAGGCGCCTGCTTTACGTTGGCCGCGGCCAAAAAATTGTTCGTGGACTCGGTGAGCGGAGTGCGTCTATTTTGTGAAATACGATGCAAGCCAATAGCTCGATTGTTCGTCGCTCCGCCTCACGCTGGCTGGCCTGCTCGGCCACTCTGGCCGTTGCAATTTCCTGCGCCAAGGTTACTTGTGCCGCCGAACTCCCTCCGGCTGCGGCGCGCAAAGTCGATTACGCGAAGGATATCGAGCCCATCCTTTCCTCGCACTGCTACGATTGCCATGGACCGAAGAAGCAGGAGTCGGCGTTGCGCCTCGACCGGCGGACCGCCGCAATGAAAGGCGGCGAGTCTTACGGCGACAAGGCCATCATCCCGGGCGACAGCAGCCAAAGCGTGCTCGTGCAAGCCGTGGCACACACGCACTCGGAGTTGAAGATGCCGAAGAAGGGTGAACGACTCACGTCAGAAGAAGTCGGCCTGCTCCGCGCCTGGATCGAGCAAGGCGCCGAGTGGTCCGATTCTTCCGCGGCTTCAGCGGCAAAAAGGGATCCCGCGCAACATTGGGCCTTCAAGTCCCCGGTCCGTCCCGCCGTCCCCAAAATCCGAAATCCGAAATCCGAAATCCGAAATCCCATCGACGCCTTCGTGCTCGCAAAGCTGGAGAAGGAAGGGCTCAAGCCTTCACCCGAGGCGGACAAAGTCGTTTTGCTGCGCCGGGTTTATCTCGACCTCATTGGATTGCCGCCGACGATTCAGGAGATCGACGCGTTCCTGGCTGACAAGTCGTCAGAGGCCTGGGCCAAGGTCGTCGAGAACCTGTTGGCCTCGCCGCATTACGGCGAGCGTTGGGGTCGGCACTGGCTGGACGCAGCGCGTTACGCGGACAGTGACGGCTACGAAAAGGACATGTCGCGCGAGATGTGGCCGTATCGGGATTATGTGGTCAAAGCCTTCAACAGCGATTTGCCTTACGACCAGTTCATCATCGAACAACTTGCCGGGGACGAATTGCCCAATGCCACGCAGGACCAGGTGGTCGCGACGGGTTTCCTCCGCAATTCCATGGTGAACATGGAAGGAGCCATCGACCCCGAGCAGTTCCGGATGGAAGCGATGTTCGACCGAATGGATGCGCTGGGCAAAAGCATGCTCGGCCTGACCATCCAATGCGCCCAATGTCACAACCACAAGTACGACCCAACCACGCAGGAGGAATACTACAAGCTCTTTGCCTTCCTCAACAACGACCACGAGGCCCGGCCGGTCGTCTACTCGCCCGAGCAGCAAATGCAGATTGCGAAACTTCGGCGCGAGATGGAGGAAATCGAAGAAGACCTTAAGCATCGCTCGCCGGACTGGGAACAGCGGATGGCGGACTGGGAAGCTTCGGTGAAGAACAACCAGCCGGAGTGGACCGTGTTGAGCGGTCTCGAACAGGAAGGCGACAAGTCCCAGCGCTACGAATTGCAGCAGGACGGCTCGCTCCTGGCAATGGGCTACGCGCCGACGAAGTTCACGCAATGGTTCCGGGTGACGAACGACCTGAGCGATATCACCGGTTTCCGCCTCGAACTGCTCAACGATCCGAGCCTGCCTTACGGCGGGCCGGGCCGCGCGTTCAATGGCACTTGCGCGCTGTCCGAGTTCAACGTCGAGCTCACCGACCTGAAGGCGCCGACCAACAAGATCAAAATCAAGTGGACCAGCGCCAGCGCCGACGTCGAGCAACCGGAGCGCAAACTCGAACCCAATTACGACGACAAATCCACCAACGCGCGGACGACCGGCCCGATCCAGTTCGCCATCGACGGCAACGACAAGACGGCCTGGGGCATCAACGTCGATCCAGGCCGGCGCAACCAGGAACGCAAAGCCGTGTTCAGCGCGGAGAAGCCGGCAGGCTACGGGTCGAACACGTACTGGCGGATCGGGCTCAACCAGAACCACGGCGGCTGGAACAGCGATGATCACATGAACAACAACCTCGGCTGCTTCCGAATCAGCTGCACCAAAGCCACCGGCAAGTTGAAAGCCGACCCGTTGCCTCGAAAAGTTCGCGATATTCTCGCCAGCGTGCCGCGCGAGCGACGCAGCCGCGTGCAGACCGCGACCGTCTTCGGCTACTGGCGCACGACCGTTCCCGAGTGGAAGGAAGCCAACGCGCGAATCGAAAAGCTTTGGGAGCATTGGCCGGACGGGGCGACCAGCATGACGCTCATGGCCGGTAAGGACCGCATGACGTCGATTCTCAAGCGCGGCGATTGGCTCAAGCCGACCAGCCATGTCGCCGCCGGAACGCCGGTGTACTTGCACCCGCTGCCGAAGGATGCCGACACCTCGCGCCTCACGTTGGCGCGCTGGCTGACAGACAAGAAGTCTCCCACGACCGCCCGCGTGTTCGCAAACCGCGTCTGGCAGGCCTATTTCGGCGCGGGCATCGTGAACACGTCAGAGGACTTCGGCATGCAGGCCGACACGCCGAGTCATCCTGAACTGCTCGACTGGCTGGCGTGCGAGTTCATGGATCCGACGGTGCCCGTTGAATCGTTGAATCGTTCAAGCGTTAAGTCGGAGAAGGGGTCGGGGGCAATTCAGGACTCAGCGAAGCCCTGGTCCGTCAAACATCTTCACCGCCTCATTGTGAACAGCGCGACGTACCGGCAGAGCAGCAAGGTGTCGGCGGAATTCTTGACGAGGGATCCGTATAACCGGCTTCTCGCGCGCGGGCCGCGGTTCCGCGTTGAAGGCGAAATCGTTCGGGACATCGCGCTGGCGGCCAGCGGACTGCTGAACCCGAAGCTCGGCGGGCGCGCTGTCATGCCGACGGCGCCTGAGTTCCTGTTCCAGCCCCCCGCCAGTTATGCGCCGTTCCCCTGGAAGAACGAGGAGGGTGATGAGAAATACCGTCGCGCCCTCTACACGTTCCGCCGCCGTTCGACGCCCTATCCGGCGCTGCAAACGTTCGACGTGCCCAACGCCGACTTCTCTTGCGTGAAGCGCCAGCGCAGCAATTCGCCGCTCCAGGCGCTGGTCTCGCTCAATGAACCCATCTTTGTCGAGTGCGCCCAGTCCCTTGCCCGCAAGGCGTGCGCCGATGGCGGAAAGACCGACGCGGAGCGGGTCACGTACGCTTTCCGCCGCGTGCTGACCCGTGCGCCGGATGAGCTGGAGAAAAAGGAACTGCTGGCGTTGCTCGAGAAGGAAAAGCAGCGCATTGCCGACGGCTGGTTGAACGCGAGCGAAGTGTCCACCGGCAAGGCGGAGCTCCCCAAGGATTTGCCTGCCGGCGTTTCGCCGACACAGTTGGCGGCGTACACAGTCGTCTCCCGCGTGCTGCTCAATTTGGACGAGACCATCACGAAGGAGTGAGGTTGAACATTGGCTTGGGCCGTGGGTCCGGCCGTGACGCCGCTGCTCGATGCCTGCCTTTCGCCGGCGTGTTCATCCGGTGTCACGCTGGGTTGCGCAAGTTTTGCCCGGCGTCGAGTACTTCGTCGAGAATTGCAAGGAATAGAGCGATTGCCAAAAGTCATTTCCGAAATGGTGGGCGGCGCCCTGCTGGGCGCCGCGGCAAACCGGCAGATTTGCCCCACCATTTCGGAAATGACTTTTGGCAACCAGTCTAGAATGGCGCGTCGCGTGTCGGATTGCGACGCCTTTTGGGTTGACGTCGGACGAGGGTCCATCAGGATGTTGAATGAACCACATGAGCAAAGAAGCAGAGAGGTAATTCATGAAATCTCAAACAAGGCAGCGAACGCCCGGACATGCCGTCCCGACGCGGGACAGAGAAGCCTTCACGCGGTTGGAATTGGCTGTGGTCATCGCAGTGTTGGGGCTGGTCGCCGTGCTGACGTTGCCGGCGTTGGCCAATCAGCGTGAGCGCTCGACGCGCGTGAGCTGCGTGAACAATCTGCGACTCATCGGGCAGGGATTGCAGCAATGGGGCACCGAACACGGAGGACAACTGCCGTGGCGGACGCCCTGGTGCGAAGGCGGGACGTTCCTGCTTTCGAGTTCCGGCTGCTCCGGTGACGTGCCGTCGTGGAGCGGATTAAACCAGAACTCGTGGTTCCAATGGGCCTGGGTCTCTAATGAACTGCGCAGCCCGAATACCCTGGCCTGTCCCAGCGATGCACAGAAAACGCCCGCGACTTTGTGGGCCAGCACCCCCAGCGGCGGGTTCATGCACCCGAATTACCGGAACAAGGCTGTCAGTTATCTGGCCGGTCTCGATGTGTTCCCCCAGCATCCCCAAGTTCTGTTAGCCGGGGATCGCAATGTGCGCTTCAATCAGCCTGCCGGGACGTGTTCCTCCGGCATTAGCCCAGTTCCAGGACTGTCATCCGGCCCAGTCGGCTCATTCGGTATCAGGGGCGGGCTGCATGTAGAGGCTGGCAATTACCTCTTCACGGACGGGCGCGTGGAAGAGCTGTCCAGCCAAGCCTTCGGGGCGCGATTGGGGGCCATCTTCAGGGCGCTGGATGATAATGGCAGCCAGCATTATCTACTGCCGTGAGAAATCACCAAGGAGTGATCGACTATGAAAACGGTTCTCTATTTGGTTCTCTGCACGCTGCCTGCGGTGGCTGTTTCCGGTGCGCAAACGGGTGCCCTTGTTTCCGGTTTGGCGCGTCCCAGCGCCACGGCCAGCGGCGGGTCGTATCAGCCAGTGTTGAGTGTGGACGGCCGGTTCGTCGCTTTTGTCAGCCAGGCGAACAATCTGGTGACGAATGACAATCTTGCGCCGTACTTGGATGTGTTCCTTCGCGATCGAGTGGCTGGAAGCATCGTCCTGGTCAGCGTGAGCGGCAGCGGCGGCGCAGGGGGAGGCGATGACAACAGCGTGGGGCCGAGCGTCTCGGCGGATGGTCGCTTCGTGGCCTTTCAGAGCGTGGCGGGCAATCTCGCCCCAAACGACACCAACAGGCTCAACGACGTGTTCCTGCGCGACGTGGTCGATGGCCAGACGCTGCTGGTCAGCCGCGAACTGAGTGGTGGGACGTCCGCAAATCGGGCTTCGACTTCGCCGATGCTTTCCACGAACGGCCGGTGGCTGGTCTTCGAAAGCACCGCCGCAAGTCTGGTCGCCAATGATACGAATGGCGCGTCGGACGTGTTCTTATTCGACCGTGAGTCGGGGACAAACTCCCTCGTGAGCCTGAACGCTGCTGGCAACGGAAGCCGCGCCGGGGCGAGTCTATCCCCTGTCCTCACACCCGACGGCAGCCGTGTGGCCTACGAGAATTTCTCCAGCAACACGACGCCGGCAGTCAGCCATGTCTTTGTGCGCGACGTTCAGGCCGGGACGACGACGTGGGCCAGCTCCAACGCGCCCGCCGAGTTGCCCGGCTACCTTGGGGCGCTCAACCCTGTCCTCAGCGCCGATGGCAGCGCCGTGTTTTTCCACGCCTTCAACGCGACCATGACGAATCTTTACCGGTTCGACTTCACCAGCGGCACGCAAGCGTTGGTGAGCTTGTCCACGCAAGCCGGTTCGGTCGCGGCGCCGAGCGCGGACGGACGGTTTGTGGCGTACGAAGCGACGAACGTTGTGTTCGTTTGGGACGCCCAGTCCGACGCCAGCACGCCCGTGAGCGTGGACCTTGAAGGAGCACCGGCTCCCTCCAGCGCCGGTCCGGCGCGTCCAGCGATCTCTGCGGACGGCGCGAAGGTTTGCTTTCTGAGCAACGCAGGCGGCCTGACGGCGGAGCCGACCAACGGCTTAGCGCAGCTTTATCTGCGGGATCTCGTCGCGGGCTCAACCCTGCTTGTGAGCAAGGATACGAACGGAGCGGCTTCCGGCGAGCTGAGTGCGATTATGCCTTCCATGAGCGCCAACGGGAACGTGGTGGCCTTCGAGAGTACCTCCAGCACGATGGTCGCTGACGATTTCAACCTTGCGCCAGACGTGTTCGTGAGAGACGTGGCTGCTGGGGCGACGGCGTTGATGTCGGGTCGCGATGGAGCGTTGCCGTCGGCCACGGGCGCGGCGCTGGCGACGCTTTATCCCAACGCCATCAGTGCCAACGGCCGTTACGTGGCCTACGGGAGCCTGGACAACGGCCTATTGCCTGGCGACACCAACGGCGTGCAAGACATCTTCGTTCGCGACCTGATGAACGGCACGGTCGAACCGGCCAGCGTGAGCTCCAACGGCGCATTCACGAACACATTTCACAGCCTCAATTGCGTTCTCAGCGCGAACGGGCGGCACGTCGCCTACGTGGTGAACAAGCAGGGCTCCTTTCCTTCCTATAACACCGCCGTCTACTGGAGGGACATGGCGGCGGGCGAGACGCGCGCGCTCAGCGAGCCACCCGGCATCCCCCAGTTCACCCTGAGTGGCGCCCCAACGATCAGCGCAGATGGCCGGTGGGTGGCCTTTCAGACCACTGTGCCCGCTCATTTCTTTGAGCCCGCGATCTCGGACGGGAACGGGGCAAACGACATCATCCTGCGCGACGTTCCTGCAGGGACCAATTTCGTGATCAGCCGCAATAGCGTCAATCCGGCCTCCACGGACAGCGGCGCCTCGACCGCGCCAATGCTGAGTCGTGATGGCCGTTGGCTGGCGTATCTCAACAATTCCCCGGGGTCCAGTCCCGGCTATCTGCTCTACGTCCGAGACCTTCGCTCCAACGTCACGACGCTCGTGAACCAGGCGCTGCCGGCCCCGGGAAGCTTGCCGCGCTTCGAATCGGACGCCGCGTTCAGCGGCGATTCCCGGTACTTGGCCGCCACGTATCGCGAACCAATTGGCGGAGTCAGTAAGATCTTCGTCTATGACCTGCTGGTCCGAACAGGGACCGTGACTTGCGTCGGCTGCTCAAATCCTTCCTTGAGCGCCGATGGCCGTTATGTCGTGGCCGTCGTTGCCCTGCCACAGTCCAACATCGTTCTTTATGACCGCTACACGGGCGCGACCAATCTAATTAGTGTTTCCAGCGATGGTTTCTCGGCAGGAAACAGCCCTTCGTATTCGTCGGTGATCAGCGGCGACGCCCGGTTCATCCTCTTCGTCAGCAGGGCCTCAAATCTCGACCCGGCGGACACCAGCCGCCAGCCGAATCTCTACGTGCGCGACCGCGTGCGTGCCCCGGCTACGACCCTGGCGCTGCGTCTCGGAGCCAATTCGGGTATCGGGAACGGCCCGTCCTACACGCCTGTGATGTCGGCTGACGGTCGAACTGTCGTGTTCACCAGCTTTGCCAGCGACTTCGTCAGCGGAGACTACAATGACCGGCGCGACGTGTTTACAGTTCGGCTGGGCGGACCCGACGCGGATGCCGACGGCCTGGATGACGATTGGGAAGTGGCGTTCTTCAACGACCTGGCGCGGGATGGCAACGGAGATCTCGATCAGGATGGCCAGAGCGACCGCGCGGAGTTCCTCTCCGGCACGGACCCGACGAACAGCGGTTCGGTGTTCCGGGTGATGACGGTCACGCCGTTGTCAGCCACGACCGCGACCGTGTTTTGGAACGCCTCGCCCGGCCGCACCTATGAAGTGCAATACAAGGATATCGTCACCGAGGGCTGGACTTCGCTCTCCGGCGCAGTCACGGCGACATCCGCGACGGCGTTCAAGGTGGACGACCACGCGCCGTTGGAGACGCAGCGGTTCTACCGCGTCGTACAGCAGCCGTAGGCTTCGACTGCTTTAGGCTGGTCTAGAGTGATTGCCAAAAGTCATTTCCGAAATGGTGGGCGGCGCCCTGCCAGGCGCCGCGGCAAACCGGCAGGTTTGCCCCACCATTTCGGAAATGACTTTTGGCAACCACTCTAATCAAACCAAAATAACCTCACGCGCCGTCGTGTCCGTGCTGCAGCGACGATAGCTCCACGACGTGTTGCGCGATGGTCATTTGGGCAATGAACCCAGTGTTTTGGAAGATTCGCCAGGCGGGCGTGGATACTTGGTGCGATACTCCTTCGCAATCTCCAAGATCAGGTCAAAAGACGCGTCGCGCTGATCGCTCGATAGCCGACTGATGGTTGACATCGCCCCATCCAATCGAGTCTCGAGCAATTGGATTGCCTCGTTCGTGCGTCCCGAGCGCAAATTCCCCAAAACTCTTACCGTAACAGCGATATCCGTCGCGTCCCGCGTGGCGATCATCGCCGAGACAATGCCCGCAAGTTCGGCAACGGTATTACTTTCGCCGCGCTTCAAGAGCGGCATGACCAACTGTTCAAATTTCTCGAGACCCCCTCCCTGGACTCCAGCGGGCGCACGTTGCGCTTTCGCGCTACGAGCCACAACAAGGATCAAAGACAATGCGAGAGCGACGACGAGAACAAGGTGCAGTTTTTTCATGGGCGAGTTTACGCTCAATCCGCCGTGATGAGTTTTTCCCAGAGTTGTTCGTTGCGCAGGACCTTCTCGAGGAATTGCTGGCCGTTTTCCTGGGTCGGAACTTCGGGATTAGTTGTAAGGAACAGGCTGAAGGTCGTGCCGCGGCCCTGCTCGGTGCGCGCTTCGATCCGGCCGCCATGGTGGTGTACGATGAAATAGCAAGCCATGAGGTTGATGCCGTATTCAGTCGGCGTGTCGGCGCGGATGACAAACGGATCGAAGATGAGCCGCAGCGCCTCCGCGGGCAGGCCCGGGCCGTCGTCCTTCATTTCGACCTGAAGCTCGGCCTCTTCCGGACGCGCGCCGGGCCGGGCCGAAGCGGTGAAGGTGATCCGGGCGCCGACCGGCAAGCTCACGAGTTCGTCCTGGATGAGCAGTTCGAAGAGGCGGCGGAATTTCGGGAGGTCCACCTTGAGCGGAGGCAGCCCCAACGGGATTCGGTTCATCACTTCGATTTGCTTGGAGACGAACCTGGGGCTGAGTTGGGCGACGACGTCGCTGACCAGTTCATTGATGTGCACCCGATCCGGAAACTGCGCGGAGGGCGGTTCGGAAGCCGTCCAGAGATCCTTCAGCAGGCTGTTGATGCGGCAAAGCTGGGCCTGGACGTGGTGGTAGTAGTCCTTCCAGAATTCCGGGTTGCGCAGCGAATCCACGTCGAGGTTTTCCTCGCGCAACTTGCTTGGGGCCAGGTCCAGGAATGTCTTAACGGCGACCAGCGAATTGCGGATGTGGTGGCTCAAGCCCGCGGCCATCAGGCCCAGGCTGACGATGCGGTCGGCAATCATGGCGTTGCGCAGCACACAGGTCTTCTCGCGCAGGAGTTGGTCGCGCTCGCGCTGGACCATGAAGAATTCCAGGCCGCGTTTGAGCGTCGCCTCGATCTGCGGCGGGTCCCAAGGCTTGGTGACGTATCGGTAAATGGCGCCCGTGTTCACGGCGGCAATCGCGGCGTCCATGTCCGAGTAAGCCGTGACCAGGATGCGAATCATGCGCGGACGCAACTGCCGGGCGCGTTCGAGCAGCCAGACGCCTTTTTCGCCGGGCATCCGCTGGTCGGTCATGAGCACCGCGATGTCGTCGGGGTGCTGTTCCACCACCTTGAGGCCCTCCTGCGCGTTGGACGCAATGAGGATGCGGAATTGTTCCTCAAAGGCGCGAGCAAAGTACTTCAGCGACTTCTCCTCGTCGTCGACGTAGAGGATGGCGAATTTCTTATAGTCGTATTGGGGGGCTTGCATGGTGGTGGTGGCGGTTTCAGCTAACTTCTCAAGAATCTGTCTCGCAACGCGCGTTGAGCCGCCCAGCGCGATCGACTTGGCGCCGCGCTGAGCCAATTCTCCCTCTGCCTGGGGGAGCAGGCTGGGAGGAGGGGAAGGGAGGCATGCGAAGTAAACTAGGGCTGCGCGGTCGCGGGTTCGCGGGCGTGAAGCGGGAATTCGAGCGTGAACTCGCAGTTCTTTCCGTGTTCGGAGCGGACCGCGATGTGCCCATCGCAGTCCTGGACAATGCGGTAGGAGATGCTCAAGCCCAGCCCCATGCCTTCTCCGACCTCCTTTGTGGTGAAGAACGGGTCAAAGATCTTGTCTATGATTTGGGGATCGATGCCCGAGCCGTTGTCGCGGACGATGAGGATGCTGCGCCCGCCTTCGATGCGGCCTGTGACCGCGATCGTGGGCTGCTCCCCGTTGTTGAACGCCTTGGCGGCCAGGGCGTCGAACGAATTCTGGAGCAGGTTCACCAGCACCTGGATGAGCTTGTTCTTGTTCCCGCGGATCGTCTGGCCGTCGGCAAGCTGGGTTTGGATCACGACGCGGTCGCGCGTTTCGTGGCTGACGAAGCGCAGAGAGGACGTGACGATTTCGGCAACCGGCACTTCATCGAGCGCCCCCATATCCGGGTGCGTGAAACTGCGCAGGTCGGAGACAATAATCTTAACGCGGTCGAGGCCGTCTTCGACGTCGCGCAGGATCTCGGCATAGTCGGATTGCTGTTCGGGCGCGAGGTGTTTGGCCTTGGTGCGAAGCGTGTAAAGACCGGTGGTGGCGAAATTGAGTGGATTGTTGATCTCGTGGATAATGCCGGCGCTGAGGCGACCGAGCGAAGCGAGCTTCTCGGTCTGCACGAGTTGCGTCTCCGTTTCCTTAAGCTGTTCGATGGTGTGTTCGAGGGTGCGGTTCTGTTTGGCGAGCTTCAGCTGGTAATGGTAGGACTCGACGAGGTTCTTGACGCGGACGTGGAGTTCGGTGGTCGAAAACGGTTTGGGCAGGAAGTCGCTCGCGCCGGCCTTGAGCGCGTCGAGTTTGGTATGCTCGTCGGCCCGGGCGGTGATCAGGACGATGGGAATATTCTGGGTGGTCGAGCGTGCGCGCAGTTCGCGGCAGGCCTGGATGCCGTCCTTTTCGGGCATCATCATGTCCAGCAGCACGATATCGGGCAGGAACTGCGCGGCCTTCTCAATGGCTTGCTGCCCGTCGACGGCTTCGAATACCTGGTAATGCGGCGCGAGCTGTGACTTAAGAAAGCGCAGCATGTCCGGTTCGTCATCGGCGATGACGGCCTTGGGCAACTGGCTGTTACGCGCGGCGGATTCAACGGGGCGCACCGCTTCCTGCACTGCGGTCATGGAGGGAAACATCTCGGCCCGGCGGTAGAGGCTGGTGATCCACTCTTCGTTGCCCACATTGGCGGGAGCATCGGGAACGGCGCCATTGGCGTTGATGGGCGCGGATGATGGAACAAGGGACGGAACCAACTCCGCTCCCTCCGGGGTCTCCCCCGGTTCCGCCCCGGCGTCGGGTTGAAGGAAGGGCAGGCGAACGGTGAAAGTGGTGCCCGCGCCTTCCTTGCTTGCGACGCTTACTTTGCCGCCTTGCACTTCGACCAGTTCCTTGACCAACGACAGCCCGATGCCAACGCCCTGAAACTTGCGGCGCGACGAGTCGTCGGCCTGCCAGAAGCGGCCGAAAACATTCACGAGGTTCTTCTCCGAGATGCCCATGCCCGTGTCGGCGACCTGGAGCACGAGTTCCTTGTCGTCGACGTGACCGCGGATTTCGACGCGTCCGCCGGCCGGAGTGAACTTGAGGGCGTTGAACTGGAGGTTAAGGATGATTTTTTCCAGCTTGTCGCGGTCCACCATCACGCGGCCCACGCCGGGTTCGACAATGGCTTCGAGCTTGATGCGTTTGTCCTGGGCCATCTGGCGGGCGGCGCTGACCAGGCCGCGAAGAAAGTCCTCGATGGCCACGGACTCGCGCCGGACCTGCATCACGCCGGAGTCCAGGCGCACGAGATCCAGCAGGTCGTTGATGAGCTTGAGCAGGCGCATGCCGTTGGACTGCATCGTGATCAGGAGTTGGCGCGCCTCCTCATCGAACGAACGGCCGTAGCGGGCGAGAATATTCTCCAGGGGCGCCAGGAGCAGGGTCAGCGGTGTGCGCAACTCGTGGCTGATGTTGGCAAAGAAGCGGCTCTTGGCTTCGTCGAGTTGGACGAGTTTTTCGTTGGACTCCTCGAGCTTCTGTCGGTTGGCGTCCAGTTCGAAGCGCAGGGCGAACTCCCGGAAACGCTGTTTTTCGGCGAACCAGGTGCCAACCACCACAATGACGTCCATCAGCGCGATGAAGTAAAAGTTGTTCACGAGCACGCCGCTGGCGGGAATGACGCCGTGCCTAAGTCCCGCGCCAATGTAGATAAGCAGCACGAGCAGCACCGCGACGCAACTCTCCACGAACGTCCAATGCAGCACGGCTCCGACGCCCAGCAGGACCAGATTGAGGCCGGCATAGTAGGGCGAGGCGAAGCCTTGCTCGGCCGCGATCATGGCGGCGATGGAGACGACCGGGATGAGCGGCATGCCGACGCCGAGCCACCGGGCGCTGCGTTTTCCCAGCTCCGTGTAAAGAAACGCCAGAATGATGCCGGCGGCGGCGGCCGCCCCAAGCCGCAGGTAAAAGAACGACCAAAGGTTCTCGGGGTAGACAAAATAGTCGAGCAGGCTCCCCGCGGGCATGAGGGTCATGACGAACAAACAGCCGATGCGCGAGTTGGTGATGCGCTGTTGGTGCGCGTAGGCGCGAAAGGCGCGAAGCAATTCGCCCGAATCCACTACGGGAACGGCCGGGGTGACTTGTACTGGTGATGAAGGCTCCGGAGCTGCTGGCGCCGCCGTCCCGGCTGCGGGCAGCCCCCCACCAGAGTCGTCGGCTAAGCTGTCGTGCGACTGCGGGTCTTGCACCGGCACCGGGCGAGCGCTCCCCGTCCCGATCGGTCGGGACTGCGCTGCCGGATCCAGCGACTCTGTCACTGGCCGCACATTGGGAGCGAGGTCAGCCACGTTCGGGTTTGCGAGTTTCGAAGTAGAGGTTCACACCCGTCAGATCGGATTTCAATGAAGTTGCGCCGCGGTCGGAACGTTCGGGACGTAGCGCGGCCAGTTGCTGGCCGTTGCGGTAAATCAAATGCCAGTCCGCCACATACTCCATGACAATGCGGCGGGGATTGGAGGGATCGACGTTCGTGGTCAGCAGCAGGCCTCCGGGCTGTACCCAGTCGTAAAGGATGTTCGAAAGCCGCTGGCACATCTGGTCCGAAAGGTAGTCGAACAAGCCGGCGCAATAGACAAAGTCGAACTGATGTTCCGGAGCGCGCTCCACACTTCGGGCGGCTTCCTTCAGGATGCTGTTGACCGACTTTCTTGTGGTCTGGAAGGCAGTCCTGCGGTGGTGCACGCGTTTCAGGTCCTCGAGGCGGGCGCGGGTGTGCTCGAGCGTCTCTTCGCTGAAGTCGAGCAGGGAGAAGTGGGCGCGGTCGGCGAAGGGTTTGTCCTCGATGAAACGCTGAATTTCATGCGCGGGGCCGCATCCCAGCGAGAGAATGCGCGCGGTGCGACCGGCGCTGGCGGCGCGGACGGTGACCTCGATGATGCGCTCCAGCAGGTGCTCGATGCGGTTTCGGTGGGCCTGGACGGGGGGTTGCTGGAGGAACCAGAAGTTCATCAGCTTGGCGAAAAGCGAGCCGCCTTCGAAAGGGTCGCGCATCATCATGTTCACCATTTCGTAGTCCCCGGCGAACCCGAGCGGTTTCTGGTACGTCCGATACAGGAACGGCGCGCACAGCAGCAGCGGATGAAGCTGGCGGCGCGTAAAGGCGCGGTGGATGGGGACCAATTCCGGCTCCAGGCGCCCGGCAATTTCCGCGAAGCGTTCGAAGAAGCCGGTAAGCGCGCTGGTGATCTGGGGGCTGAGGCCGCGGGCAAAGTCCTGCTCCAGTTGCACGCGGTCGGCAGAAGGCGATGAACGGATGCCCAATTCGATTTGCTCCAGCCAGAGTCGCAGGTCGCTCAGGAACGTCTGCATGTCGGCGATGAGCACCTTGAACTCTGGCTGGACGCGGTAAATCTTCTGCCAGTGTTCCAGGAACCGGCCGAACGCGCCCTGGAGCATCGTGGGATCCGCTGCCTCCAACTCACCTTCGACCCAGCCGTCTTCCAGAGTCACCTCGACGACCAGTTGTGTGCCGGTCAGGACGACCTTCAATGCAACAGCCCGGCCGGAGTAGACCATGCGCTCATCGAGGCGCAGCTTGAACTCGGGCAGCACTTCGGAAGTGCGCAGTATTACGGCCGTATTGTGCAGGGCCAGAACCGCCAGGTGGCGGGTCAGGTGCGTGACAGGGGCGTCGACCTCGAAGCCTTCAGGGCTGAGGAAGCTGGCGGTGCCGTAGTCCGACACGGCTTTCGGGGTGTCCATTGCAAAGTCTCTTGATTAACAGGAAACGTGCCTGAGACAACAGCTTGAATCATTAAGGTAGATTCCGGTATCCGTGCTTGTGCGGACAGGGCGGCGCATCGTGGGGTGCGCCAACCCAACCCAGTTTTTTCGCCTAGAGCGAGCACTTTACCGTTCACTTCGCCGGATCCAGGTCTCGAGCCGGGACACGGGCCGGGTCGCCGCTCAATGGTGGCGGCGGTCGGGCGCGGCAATTCCTGCCGGGAGAGTGGCAAGAATTGCCGAGTGGACGACAATCGCCGTTGGATTCTCAGAACCGCAAGGTCGTCGCGAGGATGAACGCCCAGGAGTCAGGATTCGTCGCTGAACCGCCGGGGTGAAACGTGCGCTGCACGCTGGCATGTAGTGTCCACCAGGCGGTCATTTGCGCCTTGTAATTCATCTCCACGGCAGCTTCGTAATCTACCAACGCAGGGAAGACCGGAGCGATGCGGTTGACGGCCCGCTGCGCATCCCGGATGTCGTCGCTCAATTCCAGGTAGGAGCCCGCGACTGCGAAGGTGTCATAATCGCGCGATGGGATGAGGCCCTTGTAGACGAGGCCGCCATCGATGCCGAACTGGGTCAGGTTCCGATCCTTGGGCGCGCCAGCCACGCGGAAGAAACCGACCAGACCCTGCTGGGCCGGATCGTCCTTGCCGATTTCGCGAAAGAGCTTCTGGTCGGCGAGGAAGTAGGCGCCGTAGGTGCCGGAATGGGTCGTCGGCGTTGCTGCGCCGATGAACGACAGGATGGTCGATTCGTTGTCCGGGAAATCGTCCGTGTGATAGAAGGCGCCTAGCTTGAAGTTGCCGGGAAGGCCGGTGTCCTGTTTGCGCTGGTTCAGCTTGTAGCCGACCTCGAAGTAGGCGAGCGCGCCTTCGGCCTCGTTGAGGTTGACGTGCGTACCGGAAGGCTTCTGATCGGGGTAGCCGTCGTACACCGCGGCCTGGGTGTAGAACTGGTCGACGGGATCCCAGCGCAATCTCACGCCGGGCGCGCCGTACGGGCTGGAATTTAGGGCGTGGTAGCCAACGGGAAACCCGGGGATGTCGTACACGTTGAACGCCAGCGTGGGATAGAAAAAGGTCTGATTGAGCAAGTTGATCGACGCCAGCGAGTTATAGAATTCGGCCTTGAGGAAATCCTGGTCCACCGCCATCTGGCCGAACTTGAGGGAAAACTTGTTTTCCAGGAACCGTTGCTCATACCAGAGTTCCCAAAGGCGCGCCTGGTTGGGGAAGTCAATGAGGTTTACCTTGTTTAAATCGCCGATGTGGTGGTCTGAGAAATGGTCCTCGCCGTGCAGCCAGGCGCCGCCAACATGCAGTTGCCCGCCTTCGTAGCCGGCGAGCTTTCTCGAGTCCAGGTCGAGCAGCATGAGCAGCGCGCCCTGGTAGGCCGAGCCGGTTTTGATGCCGCCGTCGATGTTGTGCGGCAGGCTGCCGATGTAGAAGAACTCGAAATCCACGCCGCGATCCGAAAGCCAGGTTCGGCCACCTCCCCAGTCGCCGAAGAGGTAATCCCGAGTCAGGAATTTCATCAGAGCGGATTGTTCCTCCGCTGGGTTGGGGTTCGTGGTTTCCGCGGCGCGGGTCGACCAGCTCAGGGCCAACACCGCGGTCAGAGCGCCAGTTATTTGGACCGTTCGGTTTCTCATAGGCTTTGTGACAGTGCACGAGTCCCGCCACCACCCCTGAACGGCTCAACCCGCCGGCGCTTTAGCCCGGCCGGCCGGCCTTCCAGGAAGTCAGGATGCCCCAAAGCAATCGTCCCACGGTCGAGAAATAGCTGCGCGAGATGTCAGCGATCAGAAAAGCCAGGTAAACGTCATTCGACGGCATGAAACTGTTCGAGACGAAGTAGAGCGATTTCTCCCGCCCGCGGTATTTGCTCTTGTGGAAAGCCAGTCCCTTGAAGTTGTAAATGCTATTGCCGAACCGCTCGCTCAACCGGAAGAAAAGTTTCGTCCCAAAGTCGTCGTTGAAGCTGCCCGCTTCCAGCTTCACAAACGGCGCCAGGCAGAGGTTGAGGACGTCCTTGCCTTCCTCGCGGAACCGGTCCATGGCTTCCATGTGGATCGCCGTGGCGAGCCGGCCGAAGCGTTGTTCGTCGCACCGGGAGATGTTCGCCGAATAGCCAATCACCCTGCCGTCGCGGTACATTGGGTCATAAAAGACGAAGCCGGCCACGTTACCAGCGCGGTCTGTGGCGACGAACTTGCGCACGTCCTCCTCGTGGTCGAACACCGGCCGGCGAGCGTAGAGCCAGATTTCGCGGTCGTTGACGCGCTTGGTCTGGATCCATCGGGCAGAGACCCCTTCAAGCGACTGCCGGTTGAGCGTCTCCAGGTTCGGTTCCTGGATGACGATGCCCTCGCGTTTGGCCTCGTTGCGGGCGCGCTTGATGAGGTCCAGTTCCTTCCAGTTGCCCCGGGTGTTGTAGGTCTGGATGGGCAACTCCGGCTCGTAGCCGATGCAGTTGGCCTTGAACCCGAGCCCACGGAGCACTTCGGCGCATTTTTCGGACACGACCGCGAACGCGGCGCGCGGATGTTCCTTGAGGAACCGGCTGATGAGCTTTGGGTAATCTTCCACAGCGCACACGGGGTCCGCAAAGGCGATCGCCTTGGGCCGGCGGGCAAAGACCGGATGGCGCACCGAATTGAAGGCGATGTAACCGCAGTCATCAATGAAGTAATCCAGGCCGTCCTGGAGCGTGGCGTAAGAAAGGGCTTCCCGGCCATGCTGCTGGAGGAAAGTGGAGAGCCGTTCCCATTTCTCCTTCCGGCTCATTTGCTTGTACGCCAGGGATCGCGCGACATCCGCCTCCGTGCGGCCGCGCCCCATCTGCACTCCTGCGGCCGTGCTGTCGAGGTTCACGCCAAGTTTTCTAAGGCCCAGTCGGTGGTGAGGGCAAATACTTTCTCTTTATGGCGATCCAGATGGCCGACGTGTCCGTTGCCCGGAATGATGTGCAGCGCCTTTTTGCACATCAGCGCCGAGTACAGCATCCGCGCCGTGTCAGGCGGGTCGAGGTTGTCGTCCTCGCCCCACAGCACCAGGGTGGGGATGGTGATTTTGGAGACGCGTTGGAGGGTGTTGACGAAGAAGGATTGCGCCGCGCCGGGGAATGGAAAGGCCAAGTAGGCTTCCAGCGCGCGCGGGTCCGAGCGAAGCCGCCGCTCGACCTCTGGGTCCGAGGCCAGTTGCACGTCGCTCATCAGCTTGATTAACGGAATGCGCCAGTCCCGCCGCGTTAGCCACCGCTTCAACCGGCCGATGCCAATCAGGCACTTCAGGAAGACGGTGTAGAGCGGCGGCAGGGAGTTGCGCACCGTCGCGTCGAGGGCGACGAGCGCCTTGAGTCTCGGCTCGACGAGGGACGCCTCGAGAATGGCCGTTCCGCCCGAGGACAGCCCAAAGGCCCCTATGCGCCCTCCGTCGACGCTCGGGTGCCTCGAGAGAAATTCGACCGCAGCGCGGATGTCCTCCACCCATTTCGAGATATCCACGTAAAACCGGTCGCCCTCGCTTCCACCGTGGCCGTGCATGTCCAGGGCCAAGGCGGCCACCCCTTTGCCCGCGAGACACTCGCAGAGCTCGAAGTAGTTTTCTTTGAACTCACCGGCGCCGTGGCAGATGATCAACGCCGGCGCGGGGTTGGCGGACGCCGGCAGGAACAGCACTCCTGCCAACGCATCGCCGAGCGAGCGAAGCTCGATGGTTTCACGTTTTGCGTCTATGCGATTCATGTTAGCATGGTTGGTGCCGAGGTCCGAAGTTTCGTTAGGCGCCGCAGTCCAGCCGCCATCCCCAGCGATGCGTGAGTTCGCTGACCCCGGCAATTCGCCTGATTCCAAAGGACATCTTGGGATCCCAGTCGTCCCAAGCGATCTCTACTCGTATCAAGTATCGCGCGGGACGTGTTTTCAAGCCAGGGAAAGATACCTGGGATTTTTTCCCTAGCCCGGCAGAAATTGCCTAGTAAATTCATTCCGCCCCGGGCGGCCAGACTTCACCGAAAGCCAAGCAAACCCCTGGCCAAAAGCACTTTTCTCTCGCCAATCTCCTCCCGCGCCTTAAAACACCTCCCTTTCGATGAATGAGCAAATCGTGATCCTCGACTTTGGCGCGCAATATACGCAAGTCATTGCCCGCCGCGTGCGCGAGTGCAACGTGTACTCCACGATCATTCCCTTTGACACGCCGGCCAAAAAGATTGCGGCGCTCAAGCCACGCGGCCTCATTTTCTCCGGCGGACCGGCGTCGGTTTACGCGCCGAAGGCTCCGCTCCCGGACCCGGGCCTTTTCAAATTGGGCGTGCCGGTGCTGGGCCTCTGCTATGGCGAACAATTGATGGCGCATCTGCTCGGCGGCAAAGTCGAGAAAGGCTCGAAGCGGGAATTTGGCAAAGGCACTCTCACCATCAAGGACCCTGAATGCGCCCTGTTCCATGGATTGCCCCAGCAAATGCAGGTCTGGAATTCCCACGGCGACAAGCTCACACAACTGCCCGAGGGCTTCCAAACGGTGGCAACGACCGAGAACTCCCCCTTCGCCGCCATCGAGCACCGGGCCAAAAAACTCTTCGGGGTCCAGTTCCATCCTGAAGTCGCTCACACGCCCCGCGGCAAGGAAGTCCTCAGCAATTTTGTCCATGGCGTCTGCGGCTGTGGCAAGTCCTGGACGATGCGCGGTTACATCGACCAGGCCGTCGAGGCGATCCGCAAACAGGTCGGCTCCCAGCGCGTTTTGCTCGGGCTGTCAGGCGGAGTGGATTCGAGTGTCGCCGCCGCGCTGCTCCACAAGGCCATCGGCGACCAACTCACCTGCATCTTCGTCAACAACGGCCTGCTCCGCGCTCGCGAAGCCGAGGTGGTACAGGAAGTGTTCGGCCGCAACTTCCACGTCAAGCTCCAGTACGAGGACGCCTCGGCGCTCTTCCTGAAAAAGTTGCAGGGCGTCACCGATCCGGAGCGCAAACGCAAGATCATCGGGAAGACGTTCATCGACGTGTTCCAGGCCGCGACGAAGCGCGCCGGCAAGGCGAAGTTCCTGGCTCAAGGCACCCTGTACCCCGACGTCATCGAGTCCGTGCCGATCGATGGAAACCCGGCGGCGCTGATCAAGAGCCACCACAACGTGGGCGGGCTTCCCAAGAACATGAAGTTCGAACTGGTCGAGCCGCTCAAATTCCTCTTCAAGGATGAGGTGCGCCAGCTTGGCCTCGAATTGGGGCTGCCCCAGGAAATCGTCTGGCGCCAGCCCTTCCCAGGTCCCGGCTTGGCCGTGCGCGTGCTCGGGGAACTGACTGCCGACAAGCTTCGCATCGTTCGTCAGGCCGACGCGGTCGTCCTCGAAGAAATGAAATCCAGCGGGCTCTACTACAAGATTTGGCAGAGCTTCGCCGTCCTGCTCCCGTGCCGCAGCGTCGGCGTCATGGGCGACGAACGCACCTACGACTACACCATCGCCGTCCGCGCCGTCGAATCCCAAGACGGCATGACCGCCGACTGGGTCAAGCTGCCCTACGATTTGCTGGAAAAGTTGGCCACTCGCATCATCAACGAAGTCAAAGGCGTCAACCGCGTCGTCTTCGATATCACCAGCAAACCGCCGGGAACGATCGAGTGGGAGTGAAACGCCGACGAAGCGCGATGCGCCGTGGGAAACTGACGGACGGAACGCAAATGCGGACTGACGGGCGCAAAACAAATTCCAGGCAACTTTCCCGTCGAAAAGAAAACGCCTTCTGAGTCGATGGGCTGGCCGCGCCCCTCGTCATTCGGTCCAGCGTCTTTGTTCGCCCCCTGGGTGTACGAGTGTCATCTCGTCGTGCGTGTAATCTCCTGTATCCGATGCAGCCAACTCTCGGTGATAGTTGCAGACGCATCAATGTCCTGCGCCAAGAGCGTTCGAAGGTTCTCGGAATCACTCACACGCTCCACCCAAATCGGAACAGGCGAGCTCATCCGGAGAAGCTGAAGAAGTGTCGCGGCGGCTTTCGCCGACCTTTCGACGTTGCCGGCAGGACCTGCCGCAGAATGGCGCTCAACGCCCGCCATCAACATGAGGTCAGACACATCAACTGGACATCCTGCTTCCAAACGAAGGCGGCTCTGAGCCTCAAAATCACGATCGACCAGATACAGTGCGACGCCAATCTGTGGAGTCACCCAACTACCAGTATCAAAGCGATGCCACAGCCATTTCGTGGCCGCAGAATCGTGGCCACAAACGATTGCTGCGACGGCTGCAACCAAGTGTGGACGCCAATTTGAGTCCGCCAGCAGTCGGCAAATGTCTGGATACGGGTTGGCGATCTTGCGGCAACAATTCATCACCAACTTCACAGCTTCCGGGGCGTCATCGGCACTGAGGTGCAACAACGCAAGATAGCCATGCGCGGACTTAAACACTGGCTCGAATATGCCGAAGTCAGGCTCCATCACGGTTATTGGGCGAACGACACACGCTCAGCGGCGGCGGCCACGAGGGCGCGCCGATCGCAACCGCGACGGCCCGCCGCCGGTCGCTCAGGGTTAGGCGACGAATCGTGCATCATCTCGAAATCCGTGTGCATAAATAGCCTCAGGTGAAGTGTAATCCTGCTCGCGCAGAGAAACAGACAGCAGCGAGCCATCCTCAAACCGAATAACGAATGCCTCACCCTCGCGACACTCGACGGTCGCCACAATCTTCGCAATCAGGGAACAGAGCGCGTCGCGAAATCCAGGCTGCCACGAAGCGACCGACACGCCACCCGACTGGACGGTCAACGGGTTCGTGACGTTGATGCCCGGACCGTCGAACCAAAGTTGCAAGTAATCCTGAACGAACGTCACAGCGCTCAAGTGCTCACCGCGAAGCTGCTCGAAAAGCGCTGTTGGTGTGTGCTCGCTCATGGGGTGCGAAATCGCCTGGGCGTATCCCTCATCCTCGCCTCCGGAAAAGTATGAATGCACCAACCGCTGTTCCGCAAATAAGAACCACACCCAGCAAGATGACGCCGCGCGGAATTTCGAATGTCACCCGTTCGATGCTGAATGAAACCGAGTCAGCATGAGCCGATGTCCCGGCCGCGAATAGCGCCATGCAAACCATTCGCACCAGTGAACTGCACTTCGTTGGATACTCATAAAACGTTGACGGTGGCAACGAGGCACACCGATTGCGACCGCGACGCGATGCCGCCGTTCGCTGCAGCGCAGGGTTAGGCGATCTCATGGTTGGAGTTCTCTTGCGGCGACGTAAGCCTTCCGTGCCCGGATTCAGTGCAGACGAATAGTAATTAGTGTCATCCACACTGTCATCCATCAACTCGGGGTCAAAGCGAGTGAGAAGGAGCGTGCCATGAGGGCCACCGAAATCTGGCAACCAGCCGTCCGTAGTGGTAAGCCGCCGACCGTTCTTGGTCGTGAATGTGAAAGGATGGACGTAACGAATGCCGAGATCATGACTGGCATCGATCCAAGCTTGTGTTGCCGGGTTGCTCATGTGGCTTCCGAAGCGGAGCAATGACGTAAGAAACCGGAATGCTGCAAATCAATGACTTGCGCTTCTAGTTTCTCAGGAGGCCACGGTGATAGTCTTACACAAAACATCAAAAACTCCTGCCGCATTGAAGCAGAGCTTGAAATGTCTGTAGCCGTCCTCCGGCTTCATGAGATTCCAAGCGCAATACTTCTGAATCAAGTCTGACTCCAAAACCTCGTAAGTGACATCGTCACGGATGCCGGGAACGTCCAACTCCTCAAGCCACGAAAAGGCTCGAACATCAGACGCGGTGAAACGAACTGGCTGCTCTCGCCAATCAACGAACGAAAACTGAATGTCTCCGCCGACAAAGTGAAACTCCGGGCGCTCGCCGTCCGCTGTCGAAAAACCAAGGTCAATGGTCTGGTATGTCGGCACGAGGTGCGAAGTGGCCTATCGACCCAAGCTCAGCGACCCGGCGCACGGGACGCCACGACTGCAACCGCGACGCCCCCGCCGGGTTCGCTGCAGGGTATGGTTAGGCGGCGTGGTCATCTCACGGAAGTTCGGAGGCAACCCGATAATAGGCCGTGGCTCCTTGGAAAGGCGCGGTCGCGCTGAGGTTTGTGATGGCGGGGGTAACGAATTCGTACGGGCCTTCAGGGGCGTCGGCGCGTTGAAGACGATACGGCGGATGTCCGCCGGACCACCGAATGACCAAAGCGGTGGATTCGCGGCGGACTTCGACGATACGCACCAGGTTGGTTTCGTAAGTGATTTCCAAAGTCGGCGCAAAGAAGCCACTCGCTCTGCTCGCGAAACGGCGCGCGGTTTGACCGGTGGATTCAGAGGCCGACCGGAAGAGCCAGCCGAAATTCGAGGCGGGACTGTCCACCCAGCTTTGAACATCGGCAGCAAGAGCCGGCGTGGAGGCGAAGGTGTACCATCCGATGTTTGTTATGGCGACGGAGCTGCTGATGACCAGGGCCGCGTCTTCGTCGCTGGACGCGCCGGAAGCAGCCCAACGCGGGCCGGGATGCATGGGAGCATTCCAAGTGGCTTCGCCCTCGGTTGCCGCTTCGGCCAATCGGCCAAACCCGATTTTGTCGCCTTCGCCCCACGCTTTGCGAACACGGTGAAGTTGAAAGGTGGAGCCGGGGCCGGGCGGATAGAAGCCGAGGTATATGTGAAATTTGGCGCTGGTGATCGTCGCGCCGGACGCGACGTAGCCGACGAGATCGAAACGGAATAGACCGCGATTGATGGGATAACTCTGGAATCCGTCAGGGATCATGCTAATGGCACCGGCGGCGACGAAGGAGAGGCCGCCCATGTTGGAGTCAGGCAGCATTTCCTGGAGCGTGGTGTCGGCTGTGCAAGGGACAGTGGCGACGGCCGGGTAACCAACACGCGCGAACGACAAAACCGCAACGATAGCAACGACTGTTTTCATCAAGCAGTCGCGGGAGGATGACGCAGTTTGTTGCAAAACTCGGCACCGCATCGTGATACGACCGCATGTGCGTTTCAACGTCATGTGAAGCCGGCTAACGACCCAAGCTCAGCGACCCGGCGCACGGGACGCAACGATTGCAACCGCGACGCTCCGCCGGGTTCGCTGCAGCGCAGGGTTAGGCCACTTGGTGTTGTAGAACATCTCCAATCCTCTGATTCATGAACCGCTGCTGTCGAAACGCGAGATAGATAACGCCAGCCACAACTCCCACGAGGGACAGGACTGAGAATACAGTGCCAAGTGCTCCGCCGGCTACAAATTCGCCAATAGGAACAACTGCAACGCAGACGATGCCTGCAATGTATGAACTCCACTGCCGCCGATACGCTGCGTCCTCACGCATCAACCGCTTGTGAGCCGCACGGTAAACAGTAAAGCGGTCGTGCTCCGGATAACGGTCCAGTCCGGGCGTCGAGGTGTAAGTTTGTATTTTCATAAGCGTGCTCAGCGGCCTAGACCCAAGTCAGCGACCCGGCGCACGGGACGCAACGATTGCAACCGCGACACTCCCGCCGGGTTCGCTGCAGCGCATGGTTAGCCGACATCAATTGTATCTGCGTGGATCTTGCCATCTCAATACATCTCCGTTCCTGTAGTAACAACTCCAAAACAAACCCTCCGTCCAACGCAAGGGCGTGAATACGAAATACGCAAAGTCGCGCGAATCCTCTCCGGCCATGTCGCTGATGTTCTGCATCCCGATGTGATGTCCTCCTCGTGATGTGAGCTGCCGTTTTGCGTTCTCATCAATCAAACATCTGTGAACCAGCCGGCCCTGAAACCGTGCGAAGGAATACGTGGTGCAGTAGACGATCACCACCAAAGTGAAAACCATGAACCATTTCCGACGCGCTCTCATGTCGGCTAACGATCCAAGCTCAACGACCCGGCGCACGGGATGCAACGACTGCAACCGCGACGTTCCCGCCGGGTTAGGCGCTGCAGCGCATGGTTGAGCCCCGTTGATGTCATGGTCCTCTAATCTTTCAATCGCCTATATAACCAATACGTGAATCCGATAGCGCCGCCAATACCTAAACACCAGAAGCCGCGATGCGCCAAAGCCACTGCCGCTTCATGTTTGCTCTCCGGTGCTCGAACCGCGAACACCAGTGCGATGATCCCGATGACCACAAATAACAGCGCACTGGCGACAACAAGCACTGCGTACTCCGACGGTGTCGGTTTCTTCGATGGCAAAAGGAACCACCACATAACGTTCGTGAGCGGCCTAACGACCCAAGCTCAGCCACGCCGGACCAGTGACGTAGCCCGCGAATGCGGAACTGCCAACGCCAACCTGCGTTGGCTGCAGCGATTTGTTAGGCGCATTCACGTTGTGGTCTCACTACCAATGAACAATCAACGTCCTGATACATATACTCGAGTTCGCACTTCGGACAAATGGCGTGAATGTCTCGGAAGATGCGAAATCGAGTGTCCGGGAAACGTGAGTGAAGGTCTGCAATAATAGCTCGCCACCGCTCGTCTCCGAGCCGCACCGCCTCCATGCCAAGCGTCGCGCCACACGATACGCAAATGAAACCGCAGACGACTTTCGCGATCCTCCTCGTCCGTAATCGGTCCTGAATCAGAGCAATCGGCAAGATGACCGGCAGTAGTAAGACAAACAGAACTGTAATCAGGAAGCCGAATCCCTTGCGTCGTTTGAGGCGTTTGCTAAGGCGTGACATGCTCATGTGCGCCAAACAGTGAAGTGAGCCGCAATTCTGCGGCTCTATTAGAGCCCATACCTTGGTAGATCAGGTTTTCACGGTTGTCGAGCAGAGAGTTGCGTCGAAGAATCGGCGGTTTGACGGGGCCGATCCGGGCGATTTCGGTCTGCGGCGCAAGATTTTCGCTCGTTTGGCTCGTTTGGCTCGTTTGGCGCTAACACTTTCGCGCCAAACCTGCTATTTCGCTTCCAATGAGCGACGAGTGCGCCCACTGCGGGACGAATCCGAGTTCCGAGTTCCATGTTTCGTGTTTCCGGCCTTCGCCACTCCGGAGAGTGGCGACGGCCCAGGCGAGCTCTGGCCTGAGCCATGACTCCGAGGTTCCGGGGCTGGATTTTGAGCGGTACGGGACGTTTTGGACACGAATTCAAAGATTGCCACGATTCGCGCCCATTCGTGAGATTTGTGTCCCAGGCTTTCGGAGAGGATTGAGACGCGAATTGCGCGAATTCTCGCGAATCCATTCTGACACCATCTTTCGGCGATTTGCGCAAGGAGTTGCATCGACGCGCCTTGCAGCGGGATTAGGGGGACCAAACCCAACCCCAGTCATGCTCAATCAAGCCCAGTCAAGCCGAGTCAATTCAAGGCCGCGAAGGTCACCAGAGGTCGGCTCAGGCCAATGGCTGCCCTGCCAATGGTCGACGCGTCGAGCCCTGTTCCGTGGCCTGCGACAAACAACGGCTCCGCACATGTCAGCCAGTCAAGCGCCCTCAAACCGAGTCCGACCCAATCAAGCCAAATCCGGCGGTAAGTTATGAAGACAGCGTTTCTTCTTGTTCTCTGTTCCCTGTCGGCATTGTCGCAAGAGAACGGTGCATACGTTATCGCAAGCGGCGACAGTGCAGCCACCATCAGTCAAAAGTTCCAGATCTCAACGAACGAACTCCTGGCCAATAATCCTGGCCTCGACTTCACGCGACTATGGGTTGGCGCACGGGTACGAATTTCGAGTCCCACAAACGCGGCGAACCTGGCTAACGGGCTGACTTTTGGCAACCAGTCTAATTCATTTGTCGACGCGAGTCGGTTGGGGATGACCGTCACGACGAATGACACGTCGTTCTTTGAACGCATCAAGAAGGCTGTTTTGGCGAACGATATCGAGTGGTTGTCAGGGGCTGTCAGTTACCCCTTTGTATTGAGGCGGAGCACTGGAGATATCCTGCTCCGGAACCGCGCTGATTTCGGGAAACACTCCGCATCGATTCTGACGCCGCATCTCAAATCGGAGGTGCGGAATCAGTCGCCGGCCTCATTATTCAAGAACTGGCAAGGTCTCATGATCGGCAATGGCGTTATCTGGTTTTCACCCGTACAGGAGAAGGCCGGCGAAGATTGGAAGTATCGCATCATTGGCATAAACCCTGAGGACCGATGGTCGCCAAAGTAACGAAACAAGTAAGCATTGATGGAACGATTTCGTCCTAAGCGGTGAAAAGAATCTTCAATGACAATTCGGCAGGCACGATGCAGGGCGCGACTTCGCACTTCGTAGCGCAGAGTTGAACTCTGCTGGATTTTCAATCCGCCAGCCTTAGAGCGATTGCCAAAAGTCATTTCCGAAATGGTGGGCGGCGCCCTGCTGGGCACCGCGGCAAACCGGCAGGTTTGCCCCACCATTTCGGAAATGACTTTTGGCACCAGTCTAGCCAAGCAGGAGCGTATGGCCCCTGGCAACGGTCAGCCGAATGCAATTCGGCGATACCGCGCGATACAGCAGATTGGAAATCTGCGCTACAGCGCTTGTCCGCGTGGTGTCGTACGGCGGCCGTGGCAAGTTGCGCCCCCGCCGGTCGGTTATTGCCTGGCTGGCTTGCTTTCCTTGCTCGGAGCGTCCGTTGGGGGCGGGGGCGGGACAAGAGGCTTGGCCGGTTCGCTCGCGACGGCCGTTTCGGAAGGCGGAAGATCGCCCGCAGTGTAGCGACGGTACCCGCCGCTGATGAGCACATTGCCCGTGTCGCTCACGCGCAAGGTCGGGCGGGTCCCGGCGTAATCGTGGCATTGGCGCACGGCCCATTCGCCGGCGGGCGTGAACGCGCAATAGAGAAACGACCGCGGACCGTTTTGGAACAGCACATGGAGCCGGCTCTGCCGGTCCACCTGGGTTTCCGGTTTGCCGAACGCCACGACCTGCCCGAGGGGCACGACCTTGAAGACGCGGTCCTCGTCGAAGTCGGTCACGCGCACGTAAAGGCGGACCTGCTTCATGCCCTGGGCGCGCACCAGCGAGTACTTGCGCAATTCGGGAGGGCCGTCTTTCGTGGGAACTCCAAACTCCTGTTCCCAGATACGCGCGCCGCGGATGACGTGAAAGGTCTTTGGCGCACTGAGGAATTCGTCCTTCCATTGCGGGATCTTCACCGTGGCGATCACGCTGTAACGGCCGGGCTCGGGGAACTGGAAGTAGGGCATGAGGTTCACGGTCTTGGTGGCCGTCTGGGAGGACTCGACCGTGAATGGGTCGACCACGGGCACGTCGCCGGCTTTGTCGACGTTGTGGCCGTCGTGGCTTTGAACGGCGAACGAAAGCCAGTCGGCAGCCTGGCCGAGTTGAATCTGCTGGCCGGAGCGATTGGCGATGCGCACGCGCACGATGAGGGATTCGTCACGCAGGTACTCGGGCTCATCGAGCACCACCTCGACAGAAATCTGGGCCAAGGCGTGAACGAGCGACGCCGTCAGCAGGCCGAAAGTCAGAAGCGCAATTCTCATCTTAGGAGTATTGGGAGTTTAAGCCGGGCGCCGAAGCTGGCAAGCCGCAAAAGGCGGTATCACCCCGTTCGGCTCGGTTGCCTTGGTGGGGCAGCCGTTTCGGCTGCCGCCACGGGCGTTTCGCCCGTGAAGATCCACGCGGGCGAGACGCCCGCGGAGACAGGCGAGACGCCTGCCCCACTAGGCTCCCTTCCCATCTCCGAGCAACTGTCCGACGCGCTCGGCGACAACTTGCGGGGTGATGCTTCGCAGGCAGACCAGTCTGTCGTCGACACGGCATTCGGACTTCATGCAGGGCGCGCAGGGAACAGGGTAGCGGAGGGCCCGCTCAACCTGGCCGTACGGGCCGGTGCGGCGCGGCTCCGTTGGACCAAAAAGGGCGACGACGGGCTTGCCCAGCGCGGCGGCGACGTGCATCGGGCCGGTGTCGTTGGACAAGGTCACGTCGCACAGCCGGATCCATTCGATCATCTCCAGCAACGAGGCGCCGCCCGCCAGGTTGAGGCAGCGTTGCGGCGCCGCCCGGGCCAGTTCCTCGCCCAGCGCCCGTTCGCTGCCGCTGCCGAGGATCGCGAAGCGCGTGTCGGGAAAATTCGCCGCGCAGCGTCGCACGGCTTCAACGAAGTGCCCGATGGGCCACCGCTTATTCTCCCACCGCGCGCCGGGCAGCACCGCGACCCAACGTCCGTGGCTGGGATGCCACTTTTCTAGAATGGCCGCAGCGACTTCAGGCCGTTTCGGCAGCCAAACGAACTGGTGATGAACGGGGATTCGCAGGAGCGGGAGCACTTCAAGGTACCAGTCGACCGCGTGAGTCAGCGGCGTGGGCCGGGGCACTGCGGCGTCGTAGAAAGCCGGCGCGCCTTCGCGTCCGTCCTGAAGCCCAACCGTGAACCCGCCATTCGCCAGCCACGCCACGATCGCGCTGCGGGCCAATCCCTGGAGGTCGATCACCCAGTCGAACTTCCGGCTGCGGATGTCGCGAAGACTTCGCCCGGCTTCGCCCCAGTTTCGCGGCGAAGCCCATCGGCGCCGGTCAAACGGGATGATGCCCGCCAAATCCGGATCGCCTTCCAGGAGCGGCGCCAGCGACGCATCAATCCACCAGAACACCTCCGCTTCCGGCCGATGCTGCTTGATGAGCCGCAGCACGGGAAGCGCCTGTACCACGTCGCCGAGGGAACTGGGTTTGAGGATGAAGATTTTCATCACCGCAAAACGCAAGACGTGACACGCAAATGCGTGTCGGACCTCCGAACACTTCCGCCGATTCCTCCGCTGTTACGTTGTACGTTTTGCGTTTTACGATTCACTTCCCAACGGCCAGCCGGTCGGCCAGCCGCTGCGGGAGGCCCGCCTCGAGAATCTTCTTCTGGGCCTTCGGGATGTCGTAGTCCAGCCGGCGCAATTCGATCGTTTGCTCATCGAGGTCGTAAACCACGTAGCCGGCCTTGGGATTGCCGTCACGCGGCTGACCGACCGCACCCACGTTAACGAAGTACTTCTTGGCCGGCTCGACGCGGAACTTCGAGTAAGTGCCGCCGCGCACCACGCTGTCGCGCACGAATGCCAGCGGCACGTGCGTGTGGCCGAAGAAACAGACGGCCGTGTTCTGGTACGTGAAGCTGGCTGCCGCCGCGAGCCGGTCGAAGACGTATCCCCATCGCTGCGGGCCATCGAGCGTGGCATGGACCATCGTGAAGCTGGCGACCAGGCGAATGTATTTGAACTCGCGCAGCCATTTCCGATCGTCGGGGTTGAGCTGCTTGCGGGTCCAACTGACGGCTTCGGCGGCGTGCGGGTTGAACCCTTCGAGATTATCCTCGGTGGAACAGTATTCGTCGTGGTTGCCCTTGACCACCGGCATGCCCATGCTGCGGACGATGTCCAGGCACTCCTTGGGATTGGCGTTGTAGCCCACGACATCCCCCACGCAGCAGTAATGGGTGCATTGTTGTGCTTTGGCGTCGTTCAGCACCACCTCGAGGGCCTCAAGGTTGGCGTGAATGTCAGCAATCACCGCGTATCTCATTGCATTTCGACAATCTAGCGGACAATTTCAAAACCGCGAAACTCATTTTTGGCTTCGCCCCAGGTGTGGGCTTCCTGACGCACGAACCCGCCGACTTCCGAATCCTGGATGGCTTTGCAGAACGCCTCGAGTTCTTCGCGCGAGCCTTCGGCAGCCAGTTCCACCCGGCCATCGGGAAGGTTGCGCACGATGCCTGAGACATCGAAGCCGGTCGCCACGGATTTGACCGTATAGCGAAACCCTACGCCCTGGACGCGGCCCGAATAATAAATGTGCATCCGTTGCCGGCTCATGTTGCCTGGACCCGTCCAACGCTGCCCGGCCAATCCCGCCGCCTGCCTGTGCGGCCTGCTTGGCCTGACGCGTCCGGCGATAAAGCCACAACCCGCCGCGCGGACGCAATGTTTTCTTATCAACAAACAAGGGTGCTCAAAGGCGCTTCACTTCGTGGCGCAGGTTGCCAACAGGAGAGAGAGTAAGAGTATGAGTAAGAGTAACATTAAGAAAGAAAGCGGGTCTTCATCGGTGTTCATTTGTGTCCGTTCGTGGTTGAACTGAATGGCTTGCGAACGAGGGAATCGGCGTGAAGGCAGCCTGGTTTTGTCCGTGGTTTTGTCCGTTGACACCCTGGGACTCAAAACCTATCTTCTGCCTCCCGTTGCGCTGGCATCGCCGGCAATTCAGCCGCCGTGGACCGCGCCGGGTTCGAGGAAGGAAGTGAATTTGAGTTGACCGAAATCAGGCTTAAAAAAGGTGAATCTGTGGATCGCGCCCTCCGGCGGTTGAAGAAGAAAATCGACCGCGAAGGCACGCTGAAGGAAGTCCGCAGCCACCGGCATTTTGAAAAGCCCAGCGAGCGCCGTCGCCGCAAGGAAAAGGCCGCCCGCTTCAGCGCCATGTTGAGCGCCCGCTACGCCGACTTGTAATCCCTTTGCGTTTCCCTGGCCGGGTGCGGTCTCCAGACAAGCCGCACCCGGCTCTTTGTTTGGGGAGCGGGTGGGCAAGCAACGGATGATGGAGTAATGGGTGTTGGGGTAGGTGAGGATTCCTTGGTTCTGAGGCGCGCCAGGCCGTAACTACACAAATTGAAACCACGAATGGACACGAATCGACACCAATCACAGGTGGCCGCTTCAGTGCCATCTTTATTAGTGTCGATTCGTGTCCATTCGTGGTTGAACTGAATTGTTACGGCTAGGTCGCTTCGCGCGTTGACATGTACTCAATGTCCACTTGCTGGAACTCGCACCGCCATACCGATGGCCGCGCGATGCTTCGGGAGATTCGCGACCTGGGCTTTGAATATGCCGAGTTAAGCCACGGCATTCGCATCAGCCTGCTCCCCGGAATCTTTCAGGCCGTCGAGGCGGGAGAGATCAAGATCTCGAGCCTCCACAATTTCTGCCCGCTTCCCATGGGCGTCGAGCGCGCCGCCCCGAACGTCTACAAGTTTTCAGCCGACGACGACCGCGAGCGCGAGAGCGCCCTCAAACACACGCTCAAAACGCTCGACACGGCCGTGCGCGTCGGCGCAAAGCTCGTGGTGCTGCACACCGGCGCCGTCGACATGAAGGACTACACGGACAAGCTCATCGACATGGTCGGCGAGGGCAAGCAGGCCACGCCAAAGTTTGGAAAGCTGCTCGCCGAGGCGATTGAGAAGCGCGAACAGAAGAAGGAGCGTTACGTTCAGCACGCGTTCGAGTCGCTCTGGAAGATCATCGACGAAGCCAAACCTCGCGCCCTCAAGCTCGGCATCGAAAACCGGGAGGCGCTCGAGGAAATCCCGTTCGAGAGCGATTTCGATTCCTTCTTCAAGGAATTCCGCGACCCCACGATCGTCTATTGGCACGACACCGGCCACGCGCAGATTAAGGAGAACCTCGGCCTCATCAGCCATCGGCAACATCTCCAGGCGATGAGCGGCCGGCTCTACGGGTTCCACGTTCACGACGTGGAGTTCCCCGGCCGCGACCACCGTCCGCCCGGCGCAGGAACCATCGACTTCGCCGGGCTGAAGGATCTCGTCAAACCCGAGCACCTCAAAGTGTTCGAATTCAGCCCTTCCCTCTCGCCCGAGGAAGCGCGGGGCGGCATCGCTCACTTGAAGTCCATCTGGGGTCCGGAGTAAGGAGAGCGCAGCGAAAGCGCAACCATGCAATTCCGGAAGTCCTTGAACTTGGTGGGGCCGACCTGCTGGCCGGCCCGGACGCGCAACAGCGCGTCCCTACCGGTCCTGGGCTGCCAACGTAGGGCGGGCGTCTCGCCTGCCCAGCGCCAAGGGCGCATCCTCGCTTGGCGGCTGCGCGGCCAGGACAGGCGAGACCCCGGCCCTACGAGGTGAAAAAATTCTGGCAGATCGGCTGGCGGCTGGCGCTCTGTGCGGTGCTGCTGCTCTGGATTTTTCATTCCATCTTCGTCAACGAAGCCCGCCTCGCTCACCGCACGGAATGGTCTCAGTTCTCGCGCGTCGAGCAGTGGAAGCTCGGGTGGCAGGAAGGACCGAGCGCTTTGGTCCGCACCGTCGCCAGCGTTCACAAAGGCCTGTTCGCCCTCTCGCTGGTGCTGATGGCGTCGACGCTCGTCCTCGGCGTCATCCGATGGCGCATGGTCCTGGCCGTCCAGGGGATTCATCTGCCGTTCGGCCGGGCCGCGGAGATTTCACTGGTCGCCCATTTCTTCAATTCCTTCCTGCTCGGATCCACGGGCGGGGATCTGATGAAGGCCTACTACGCCGCGCGCGAGACGCACCACAAAAAGACCGAGGCCGTGACGGCCGTGTTCGTCGACCGGCTCGTTGGCTTGTGGGCGATGCTCCTCTTCGCCGGAGCCATGATGATCCCCAACGCGAAGGCGCTCTTTGGCGGGGAGGACCGTGTCACGCGGTTTGCGGTGCTGCTCATTCTGGCGATGCTGGTGGTTTGCAGCATCGTCCTGGCGCTCGCGTTTCGCGGCGGGCTCTCGAAACACTGGCCCGGCGCGCGGGCGTGGCTGCGACGGCTGCCGAAAGGCGAATACTTTGAACGCTCGCTGGACGCCTGCCGGCGCTTCGGCAGCGAGCCATTGTTTCTCATGCGCGCACTGGCCCTCTCGATGCTCTTGAACGTCATGTGCGTCGTCCAATGGATCGTCGTCGGAAAAGGGCTGGGGCTTTCCATCCCGCCGCTCACGATGTTCTCGGTAGTGCCTGTGGTGATCTGCATCGCCGCACTGCCGCACACGCCGAGCGGGCTGGGCGTGCGCGAGAACTTGTTCGTCCACATGCTCGACAACCCAGCGCTGGCGACGTCCGGCCTGTCCCTCTCCTTGCTCGCTTACGCCGGCAGCCTGTTCTGGAGTCTCGTGGGCGGCGGCGTTTACCTGTTGCTGAAAGAAAAGCACCACCTGGGGGAAAGCGAACTGGTGGGGAAAGGCGACGCTCCAGAGAGCACAACCGTCACGTAGCGACGGGGATGACCCCTAAGTGAGAAGTCAGGTAACGAGTGAGGGACCGTCCTTCGATCGGCGGACGCGCCGTTGCTGCCAAAGGTAAATGTCCCGAATGGGACAAATGATTGTAGCCGGTGGGAAGTCCGCGCCAGCGGACGCACCCACCGGTTCGCAGCCACCCCAACTCCGCGCCCCGGCAGGGGCGCTTGAATGGCACGGTAGATATTTCCAACGGATCAGCGTTCCTTCCTCGAAACACATCAATGCGCCTTGCCTCATTTTCTGGCAGGTGCGTCGAAGGGCCATGCGCCCGCTTCGGGGCGCGGTCGTGTTTGGGGCGCCGAACCGGTGGGTGCGTCCGCTGGCGCGGACTTCCCACCGGCTACGTTCATCTGGCCCTCCGGGCCCGGCGGAGCGAATGCGCCCTCTCGACGAAGCGAGACGTATTGACGAAGCGGCGACCATCCTTGAGACTTCATGGCATCAGAGTTGCAGGATCTAAGTCCGCAACTCGCATCCAGGATTGAGCGGTGAAACACGTCTTGCCTACAGCCCAGTCCACAGTCGCTACGGACGCCGCGACTCGCCTTGGCTGTCCCGAGTTTCGCCACGTGCTGGCGATGGAACGGCGGTCGTTCCTCAAGGCCGGCGTTCTCGGCATGGCCGGGTTGTCACTGGGCGAATTGCTCAAGTTCGAGGCGCTCGCGGCAGCCGACGGCACGTCTCGTTCCCGCGAACGCTCCGTGATCATTCTCTGGATGCGCGGCGGGCCGAGCCAGCATGAAACTTGGGACCCCAAGCCCGACGCGCCCATCGAGTACCGGGGCGAGTTCGGCGCGATTCCGACCCGCGTGCCCGGCATCCAGATTTGCGAGTTGCTTCCGATGAGCGCGCGGATCATGGATAAATGGTCCATCATTCGCAGCCTGCATCATGATGATGCCGGCCATTCGACGGGCGACCAGATCGTCTTCACCGGTTATCCGTCCGCGGCGAACCTCCCAGCCGAAGGGCCAGGCAACACGTTCCCGAGTTGCGGCTCGATCGTCGCCAAACAACTTCAGCACCGGAACCCGCGCCTGCCGGCCTATGTGATGATCCCGCGCATGGTGCCGGGCACCGGCGCCGCCTATCTCGGCCCGGCCTTCAATCCATTCGAGACGATGGCCGACCCCATGGCCGACAAGCCGTTCAAGGTGCCGAACGTTTCGCTGCCCGCAGGCGTGTCCTTCCAACGCCTTGAGGATCGCCGCTCCCTGATGACCTCCTTCGACAGCCTGCGCCGTGACGTGGACAACAGCGGCCAACTCGAAGCGATGGACCGCTTTCACCAAAAAGCCTGGGACCTCGTCACCAGTCCCCAGGCGCGCGAAGCGTTCGATTTGGATGCCGAGCCGAGGGCGTTGCGCGAACGCTACGGAATCATGCCCGAATTCAAGGCGCCCACGCCCGACCGCTGCGGCGTGCCCGCCTGGAGCCAGCGGTTGCTGCTGGCCCGCCGGCTCGTCGAGGCGGGCGTGCGGCTCGTAACGGTGGACTTGCGCTGGTGGGACACGCACGTGCAGGGCTTCGACACGATGCGCAACGGCTTTCTCCCGCGCTGGGACCGTGCTTACAGCGCGCTGATCGAGGACCTCGACGCGCGCGGCCTGCTCGCCAGCACGATGGTCATTGCGTGGGGTGAATTCGGGCGCACGCCCAAGGTCAACACCAACGCCGGCCGCGATCATTGGCCCAACGTGTTCAGCGCCGCCGTCGCCGGAGGCGGCATCCAGGGCGGGCGAGTCATCGGCGCTTCCGATGCCAAGGGCGCCGAGCCGGCCGAGAATCCCAAGTCGCCGCAGGACGTGCTCGCGACGATGTATCGCCATCTCGGCGTCGATGCCACCGTCCAATACGCCGATCATTCCGGCCGCCCGCATCCGGTGCTTCCGTTCGGCGCGCCCATCGATGAGTTGTTCACGTAAAGGGGCGGGCTGACGGAAGACATCCTGTCGCAGTGTTTCGCGTTGCTCCTGCTCCAGCTTGATGGGCGTTGAGTACGCCGGAGGCTGGAAGCCTTCTCTAGAGCGATTGCCAAAAGTCATTTCCGAAATGGTGGGCGGCGCCCTGCTGGGCGCCGCGGCAAACCGGCAGGTTTGCCCCACCATTTCGGAAATGACTTTTGGCAATCGCTCTAACAGGTGGGACTAGGGTATTTCGCTCGTCATCGAAAGTTCATCTTTCTCCCTCAATTTTTTGCCTCATCAGCCGATTTTCTGAAAGATCTCGCTGGTTCGCGCGTATCTATCGTAACGGGCCGAATGGTCCGAACAACCTGACCAGTCACAGACCGTAAACTAGCATTACCCGAGTTTGGTGGGGTACCGAACGTGGTATCAGGCCCGGGGCTGTATGAAATTCAAACTCGCACTCGGAACGGGTGTCGCCATCGTGGCGGTATACTGCGTCGTCGTCGTCGGTTTTGTCCGACGAGCCGTCTATTACGAATCCTACCATCGTCACACGGGCATCGTGATCAGCGTCATCGGCGCGACGCTTCTCGCCGTGGGGACCTGGAAGCGCCGCCAGCGTGCCCAGCCGCCCACAACGGAAGACGGCACTCCGATGGAAGAGTCCGTCGAACCGGCCGACGCGCCGCACCGGGTGAGTTTTTTTGATGCACGCTACGGTGGCTTGATGGCGATGATACTCGGCGTGGCCACGGTCTTCATTATCCCATTGCCACCCACGCCAAAGTCCTTACCCGTCCACGCCTCCGAACCACCCCCGCGCCCCGGCCCCAAACCAGGCACCGTCGCCAAACCGGCGCCGACCAATGAGCCGATGCCCGTAGTGACGCCCGCCAAGCCCACCAAGTTTCCAAAGCTGCAATTGCAAGGAGTCATCTTCAAGCCTGACCGGCCTTCGGCGCTGATTAACGGCAAGACCTATTTCATCGGCGACATGGTGCAGGAGGCGAAAGTCATCGACATCGGCCGCGACTACGTCCTTCTCGATGTCGACGGCCGACATGAGGCACTTCTGCTCAAGCCGTGAAGAACGTTCCGTGATACCGAAATCGACAGCCGATTCCGCGCCGGAGTTCGAGAATACGCCCGCGGGAGATGGCGACGGTGTCATGGCGTGATGGTCACGCTGAACTGGACGGTGCCGCTGCGGCCCGGAGCCAGGGCGCCATTCAAAGTCCAGCGCACCAGTCCAGCGCACCGGGCCTGGGGCACCGGGCACTGGGGCCGTGATGACGAGTCCGGTGAGATCCGTCGCGAGCGGGCCATTCGTGGCTCGGCGGACTCCTTCGCGTAACGCCCGCCGAACTCGAGCTTCACCTGGTTGCTGAACGTGTGCTCGATCCCGAGTTGCGCGCCGAACAGGTTGCCGTCGTTGACGAGCGATTCGGTTTCGATGGCCTGCCCAACCAAGCGCGTGCCCTGACCGAGCTTCCGGGAGAACTTCAGCCCGGCCTCAACGCGGCCGGCCGAAATGATTGCCGCCGAGTTGCTGAACGTATTGTCCGCCCGCATGTAATAGTGACGAAGGTGCCATCCTCGATCACTAGACTGGTTGCCAAAAGTCATTTCCGAAATGGTGGGGCAAACCTGCCGGTTTGCCGCGGCGCCCAGCAGGGCGCCGCCCACCATTTCGGAAATGACTTTTGGCAATCACTCTACACCCGGGGCAGTGTGAGAAAGAAGGTTGTGCCGACATCGAGTTCGCTCTGGAGCCAGACCTCCCCGCCATGAGCCTGGACGATATGTTTCACAATCGCGAGGCCCAGTCCTGTGCCGCCGGTGTCGCGCGAGCGGGCGCGATCCACGCGGTAGAACCTCTCGAACACGCGCTCGCGGCTTTCCGGCGGGATGCCAGGGCCGTCGTCACGCACGAACAACTCCGCCTTTTTCACGGACAACGCGCGGCCGCCCACCACGACGTGCCCGGAGGGACGGCCATATTTCATCGCGTTCTCGACGAGGTTGAACAGGACTTGCTGAAGGCGCTCCGCATCGACGCGCGCGGTAAGCCGAGCCGGCACCTCGTTGTCGATGGTCACGGTTTTTCCCTGGACCCGCGTGCGAAGGTCATCAATGACGCGCTGGACCTCAGCTCGAAGTTCGACGTTCTGAAAGTTGAGGATGATTTGGCCGCTTTCCAACCGGGAGACGGTGAGAAGATCCTCGATCAGATAAGTGAGGCGATCGGTTTGCTTCTCGATCGTCTGAAGGAAGCGGATGCGGCTGGCGGGGTCGTTCGCCGCGCCCTCGAGCAGAGTCTCCACAAAACCTTTGATGAGCGACAGCGGCGTACGGAGTTCGTGGCTGACATTGGCAACGAATTCCTGCCGCGTGCGTTCGAGCTGCTTGATGCGCGTCACGTCGTGGAACACAAGGATGGTGCCGGCAGGGGCGCCATCGCGATCGAGCACGGCGGCGGCGTTGACATCGAGCCAGCGCTCATCCATGCCCGGCAGTTCGAGAGGGAATTTCTGGGCGGCCCGCTCGCGCTCGACGCGCTGGACCCACTCCGCCAGTTCGGCGAGCCGGAAGGCTTCGAGGATCGTTCGGCCCACCACGTCGACCCGCAGCCCGAAAAGCCGCTGGAGCGACTGGTTGACGAGTTGCACGCGGCCGTGGCGATCGAGGACCAGGACGCCTTCGACCATGCTGTTGAGGACGGCTTGATGCTGCGCATTGGCTCGGGCCAGTTCGCGCGCGTCGCGTTCCCGGCGCGAAGCCAACTCGCGGCGGAGCTGGCTGATTTCGCGCCGCAGGGCGGCGGTACCGGCGGCAGCAGCGCGCGGTCGTGTGGGCGGAGACGGACCTTTCCGGGCTTGGCTCATGCGGAGCGGAGAGAAGATAGCGAATCGAGGATAGAGTGGAAGGGCTATCCTCGAGTCTCCTGCTGAATCCGCCGGCTTGAAGGCGGAGCCGCACGAGCACCTCATTCGTCGACGAAGCGGTAGCCGACGCCGCGGACGGTGCCGAGGTATTTCGCCGCGGAGCCGAGCTTCTCGCGCAGCCGCCGCATGTGAGTGTCGACGGTGCGGGTGTCGATGAGGCTGTCGTATTCCCAGGCGTCGCGAAGCAGGGCCTCGCGGGACTGGACGCGGCCACGGCGCATCGCCAGCGTGGTGAGAAGCTTGAACTCCGTGGAAGTGAGTTCTATCGGACGGCCCTTCACCTTCACTTCATGGCGCGGTACGTCCACCTCGAGATCCTTCCAGGCGAAATGGTCGGCCTTCTCCTGTTCGGCGGCGGTGCTGCGAAGCAATCGCTTGGCTCGCAGAACCAATTCGCGCGGGCTGAAGGGCTTGGTCACATAGTCGTCGGCGCCGAGTTCCAGTCCCAGCACGCGGTCCATCTCCGCCGCCTTGGCCGTGAGCATGAGGATGGGAATGCTGGCCGTGCGGACGTCCCGCCGAAGAATCTTGCAAACCTCCAGGCCATCCACCGCGGGAATCATGAGATCGAGCACGATCAAGTCAGGCAGGAGGTCGCGGGCCTTTTTGAGGGCCTCTTCGCCATCCACGGCGGTGGTGACATCGCAGCCAGCGCCCTTCAGGTTGAAGGCAACCAGTTCGACGGCATCCGGCTCATCATCGACTACGAGAACCCTGGGCTTCGACGTGCTCATCTTCGACGTGCTCATGACTGATGGCGGGGAGTGGCTGGAGCGCTCGCGGGTGGTTGGCCGAGGTCCAGATGCCGGATGTCCTCGCCTTCATAGAGGAAGACGACTTCCTCGGCGACGTTCGTGGCATGATCGGCGATGCGTTCCAGGCTCTTGCAAATGACCATCAGGTTCAGGCCGCGCGAAATGGCCGTGGGCTTCTCCATCATCACGGCGGTCAGTTCGCTGTGCAGACGCTTGTTCATCTCGTCGACCTGCTTGTCGGCGGGAATCACCGCGCGCGCCTTGGCCGGGTCGCGATTCACGAACGCGTCCAAGGCGTCCTTGAGCATCTGCACCGCCAGCCCAGCCATCTGCGGGATGGAATTGGCCTGCTTCAACTGCGGCTCGTTGCTTAATTCGAGGACGCGCCGGGAGATGGTCGTCGCCTCATCGCCAACCCGCTCGAGGTTTTGCGAAATCTTCGTGGCGATCAGGATGAAGCGCAGATTGAACGGACCCGGTTGCTGGCCCAGCAGCGCGACGGCGTCAGTGTCGATCTCCTTCTCGAGTGAATCGATGCGGTCGTCCTCCTCGCGCGTCTGGCGGGCAAGGTCGTCGTCGCGGCGGACGAGGGACTTGACCGCACGGTTCACGGCGGCTTCGGCGTAACTGGCCATGGTGAGGAGTTTTTCCTTCAGGCTGGCCAGGGCATTCTGGGTCAGGTCCGGCACGGTGGCGGAGCGATTGCTAAGGAAACCCGAGGGGGCGTGGCGCTGGAAAGCCAAATCTTCGCCTCGAGGCTGACGCGGATGATGGTGGGAAGGGCTCATGGAGCGACAGGCTGCCCAAGGGATGTTGACGTTTGATGGCAAGCCCGTGACTTTCCGGCAATTTCCAGTTGTCAGCCGAGGGCGGCTGCCTATATTCGCCCCTCCTGATTTGACTACCATGAACACTACCCCCATCCGCGTCGCGGTCACCGGCGCCGCCGGGCAGATTGGCTACTCGCTGCTCTTCCGGATTGCGTCCGGCGCCCTGTTCGGGCCAGGCCAGCCTGTCATCCTCCACCTCATCGAGATTCCCGACGAGAAAGCCCTCAAAGCCCTGAACGGCGTCGTGATGGAACTTGAGGATTGCGCCTTCCCCCTGCTCAAAGGCGTCGTCCCCACGGCGGACCTGGCGGAGGGATTCAAAGGGGTCAACTGGTCCATCCTCGTCGGCGCTGTCCCGCGCAAGCAAGGCATGGAACGAAAGGATCTGCTCGGCATCAACGGCAAGATTTTCACCGGCCAGGGCCAGGCCATCCAGAAGAACGCTGCCCCGGACGCCCGCGTGCTGGTCGTCGGCAATCCGTGCAATACCAACGCGCTGATCGCGATGAACAACGCCCCCGCAGTGCCGCGCGACCGATGGTTCGCCATGACAATGCTCGACGAGAACCGCGCCAAAACCCAGCTCGCCAAAAAGGCCAGCGCGGACATCGCCGTTGTGAGCAACCTGGCCATCTGGGGCAACCACAGCTCCACGATGTATCCCGACTTCTTCAACGCGAAGATTCACAACCGTCCCGTGCTCGATGTCATCGGACACCGGGAGTGGCTCGAGAAGGATTTCATCTCCATCGTGCAGAAACGGGGCGCGGCAATCATCGAAGCGCGCGGCCTGTCCAGCGCCGCCAGCGCCGCCAACGCCATCGTCGACACGGTGCGCCGCCTCACGACGCCCACGCCGGAGGGGGACTGGTTCAGCGTGGCCATCTGCTCGGATGGCAGTTACGGCATCGAAAAGGGTCTCCTGTTCAGTTACCCGATGCGCAGCGACGGCAAGAAGTGGGAAATCGTGCAAGGCCTTCCCGTGAACGACTTCAGCCGCGCGAAGATCACGGCGACGGAGAACGAACTGAAGGAAGAGAAGTCGCTCGTGGCGGAACTGTTGCCGAAGTAAAGCCTGCGGCTCGGTCTGAGCCGCCGTTTCAGGGCCACGGTGCAGGCACACTGCCTTTCTTGGCCTTTTTCCAATTGCTCTTTGAACCTCGGATCGTCCCACTCTGGTTCTGGCTGGACCAATCGCTCCACCAAACCATTCAAGACTGCTCACTGGAAATTAAGTCGGTGTTCCCTTTCTGAGGGACGCTCAACGAAGATCCAAAATCTTCGATGACGGATTCTTTTTCTCTTTA
>Ga0134127_10000350_pt1 | contig 46911 bp, 41 predicted proteins | sample KB31753_FD_96459 | JGI IMG/M metagenome (GOLD analysis project Ga0134127, IMG submission 96459) | Terrestrial soil microbial communities with excess Nitrogen fertilizer from Kellogg Biological Station, Michigan, USA - KB3-175-3 | ecosystem: Environmental > Terrestrial > Soil > Unclassified ...
CCATCTGTGCGATGCGAATTGTGGCGAGTTCCAGCAAGTTGCTCAGTCGTTCAACCTCTTTTTGAAGTCGTTTGATTGTCGCTTCGGGTTCGCTCTCGGGCATCGGGTTGCCGTAACGCATAAAAAGTGATGCTGGGCATCGGGCATTCCAAATGGCAACGAAAAATGGTTGCAGTTGGTGTCCGCCTCTTTACGGACAGGCGAGAAAAACAATGTTCGCTTGAACTCTCTGTATCAAGAGATTTCTTTGAGATCAATGCGATTGCCAGACGGCTTGAAGTGTTGGAAAAGGCGAGTCAGCAACCCTTGGAAATGGGCTTGTTTTGAGCCTTTTCCAGCGGAAGGGGTCTCCCTCCATGCCCTCCCGTGCCGAAAGCCCTCCATATGGGGCGTTAAATTAACCAGAAGTGGCTTCCCGTGGCTCCTCCAGACCCCACTCTCGGAGCCTTTCCCCGTGAATCCGCCAAGCTCCTCCCAAAACCTGTCAAATGGAAAAGTAATTATAGTGACTACGGGGAATCCCCTAACTTTCGTGATGTACCACTATAAATACTATTGGATTTGCTTTGAGGATTCTCATGGACGATTTGGAGATCATGACAACAGACGAATTGAAAGCACTTGCCGAGAGCATAAACGCCAGTCACCAGACCGCCGTTGACAGTTACCGCTTGTGTTTGGAGCACGGTCAGAAAGCCATTCAAGCCGCAATCTCGGCGGGAGAGAACTTGATCAAGGCAAAGGAGACGTTGGAGCACGGAAAGTGGCTCCCGTGGCTTGCGGAGCACTGCAAAGACATTTCGGAGAGGACATGTCAGCGGTATATGGATTTGGCGAAAGCGTCACAAGTGACGGATTTGAGTAAGACGGAAACCTTGCGACAAGCCTACATCAAGTGCGGGATCATCAAGACAGGTAAGGAAAGGCCAGCGGAGGAGATGTGCCCAATACGCAAAGCAGTCAAGAGGCTAATGGACGCTCTGGAGGAGGAGTGTGCAATGGGAGAACCCGATCCCGAAATCTGCGAAACACTACAACCCGTAATTGATTGGTACAACACTGCCTGTGAGTGTGGCTTGGAGGAGGAGCTTATACCCGAGGAGGACGATAAGGCAGCATAGAATAACCATTTGACGGCCCGGCGGTTTTACTGTTAGTTCCCTATGAACCGTTATGAAAACAGTTAACGACATAATTAAGCAAAACGAACATATCAAAGGTCAGATTTCCGTCCGATATTCAACGGAACATGATCTCGTCATCATTGATGCCACAAAGGATGCACTTTTATTTCTGGCAAGGGTCTTTGAGGCACAGGCAAATAACTTCGGAAACATGCCCGTCATTCCCGTCAACTGTACTTCAGGCATTACGAAGTCTTCGGGTTTCCTGACCGATGATTCGGTTAAACAACTGCAAATTCATAATTGGGGGCATGGAGCAACGAGAGAATAAGAATGCCCGTGGATCGTCGCTCAATGAGCATACTGGCCAATAACCAATCAAGCCGTTTATGTTTGGGTGATATTTTCCTCTGCTTGCGTACAACGAGACAACTTCGGGCAAGTTAATATCTGTCTTCTTAACTGAATTCCTCTTTGCACCTTCAAACATTGCTTGGATTTCGGGGATTGAATTCAACAACACGTTCAATCTTGAATCGGCAAACTCTTCCGCTACCGTGCCCGTCTGGAATGCATGAAGTACGTTGTTGTGAGAATGTAGAAGTAAGTACGCAATCCAGATTTCACTAACGAGGGTCTTGCCGATTTGGATCGCCCACTGACAAATTATTCGTCTCGTCTCTGCATCAAGCAGAGCGTGGAAAACATCCTCCATATACTTCGATCTTGAAGTAGTGAAGGAGCCGGGAACGGCGGAAGACTGCGGGAGGGAGATGGTACGGGAAGCCCATGCATGGATCGTCTCAGACTTTACTGGCAACCATGCTCGCTTGATCGCACTTAATACTTCCTCGTTCAAATTGGTTTAATGTTCCCTTGCTCATCCGTGAATTGTATTCGCTCACACAGTTTGTTTATTGCCTCCAAATTGCTTTGCTTTACTTGTTCGGGAGAAAGTCCCATCTGTGCATAGGGCAACTCAGAGAATAGTTTTCTAATCTCCTTGTGGAAGTTTTGATGGAACACCAAAAGCTCATTGGCAATCTCTCGGATACGTTCCTTACGTACCATCTCCTCTTGAGTCTTGAGCTTCTTGATCTGTTCCTCTTTGTATTGAATATCCGCTAATAACTTTTTCTCTCTGAGAGATTGCCCGTCCCCTTCTTCCTTCTCATCGGGATCGTTACGATGCTGTTCCAACCAATCTTTACACTTGTCGTAGTTCACATAGTTGGTTGTTAGTCCGCTTACCCCTTCTTTCCTGCCCTTGGTGAATACGTGCATAGCTATTCCAGTAGCTTTAGAAGCCTCTGAAAAGTTGCTATATTTCACCTTGATCTTGTTCATACTCCTTGTTGATACCTCTTGATTTTTTACCCCCTACGGAGAAAAAGACCGCTGTGGCGAACCCCGTTCCCTGATAACTCATTCATCAAATAGATTCCTTACCACGGGTAGCCTTCCTCTTTCTATTCTTACTCTGTAAATCTTTCGCAACCTTCAGTACATCTTTCTTCGTCCTGCCGTGAAGCATCTCGTCAATATCTGCTAATGTTTTGTCCAGTGTTGCAAGTATCTCGTTGCCGAGTTTGATTGCTTCTTGGCACTCCTTCTTTTGGGCTTTGCTTATGTGCATTGTTTTGCTCTCCACTTGCGAGTGTAATCCCTCTTTCGTCTTGCAAACTTTGGGTTACGTCTTAGGTATTCAAGTTGGTATGCGTTCCATTCGTCTCTGTGCTCTGCATAGTGCTTACGCATCCTGCCCCTCATGTATGCATTCCATTTCTTTCTGTTCTTCTTCACCCATTGTTTACGTTTGCATTTGTAATACTCCTTATGTGAATGGTAATAAGCCCTAGCATAAGCATTACGTCTCTCTCTTTGTTCTGGTGTTAGTCTCCTCATACATAAATAAATAGTTTTGGAAAAAGGCAAAGTGTATATGTATAGATTGCCGAGGCTCGTAAGATGAAGAAAGGCGGGATTGCTGGTACGATTATGACGCTACCAAACAATCCCGCCCGAATGGAACGTAACCAATATGCCAGTGGTTACGGTCTTGAACTCTTTATTATGGCGTGAACGCTTCAGTTAATGAAGCAATGGCGTTGCACCATCACTGAATAAATAGGGGGAAGCGGCAGAAAACGACCAACCAAAAAAGGCTTGCATTACGCCAGCACGATGCCGCAAACAATGAGATTGTATGCCACTACGCAAAGTGCAAATGGGCAAGTTGCCCGATGATCTCTTGGACGCTGTGATGCACCATCACAGATGCTACTCCGTTGGACTCGGCAGAGTGCGAGACAACAACCCAGAGACTTACACTCCGCTAGGAACTGGCACGCTTGTTAGGAGGAGGAAATTATTTGGAATCTTAACTGCTCGTCATTGCCTCCACGCCTGTAACCCTAGCGTCCGCATTGGCCATAAGGGTGGAGATACAATGTTTTTTCTGCTCCGCAACAACGTAACCGTGCAAGTGCCAGCCGAAGGACTCATTGAACATACACTGTGTAAGCCGAAGTGCGAAGAATACGGACCAGACTTGGTGTTCGTCGAAATTATTCCCGGGGAACTGTTAGATTTGGTAAAAGCAATAGGTTCTTTCTGGCCGATGGATCAAGATGTTAAGGCCCTAATGCGAAAGTATGGCAAACCTACAGTGCCAATCTGCTTTGTTGGATTCCCAGAGGAAGATTATGCGTGTCACGTTAAGGACAAGAGTATTTACGTGAATCACCGCCACATGACGTACTTTGGAGTTATTGAGAAAGGGGACATTTGCGAGCATGACGGATGGGATTACCTAGAAAGTAAGTTTAATTACAATCAATCCAAAGAGCTTCCAGATTCATTTGCTGGAGTTAGCGGGGGGGCACTTTGGGCTGTGGAGTTGAGAGGCGGGGAAACGAAGTCCGATCCAATTACAATTCGGAAGGCGGTATTAATCGGAGTGACATTCTACGAAATCTACCGCAAGCGAAACATTGCTCGTTTGCGAGCACACTTCATTCGCTCCATCTATGAGTTAGCTTGGCTCAGGATGCGTATAAAATAGCCCTTTCCCAATTCTCGAAGGCTGTATATTCATTGCAACGCATCAAAACCCATTGATGGTTTTCCTACCTTGGCACGGGCTTTGTCATTATAGAAAGCCTTCATTACGAAATCGCTTATCCTGCGGTCAACTTGATGCTTGGGGACACCCGAAGTGAGAAGCTGCTTCTCCATTGCGTCAGCGTCTTCCTTCACCTTCCTAGCGAATGCTTTTGGATCGAAAGGAGACGCTTCGCTCTTGAGACTAGCCGATGCCTTCGGCTCTGAACTCGCTTCGCTCGGCTTGACAGGTAGGTTGTCGGATTCTGATCCCCCTTCTCTATTAAGTACATTCTTTAATACTTGTACTTCTTTATTACTAAGAGTATTATTACTATTCCTAGTACCTTTGCTTTTAGCAAGGGCTTGCTGATTCCGATCCCCCTTGCTGATTCTGCAAGGGTTAGCTAAATCTGATCCCCCTTGTGGTAGTTCCACAGGCTTCTTCCACCATGTTTCAAGCTCTGCGTAGTTTACATTGTAATGGTTGCTTTCCATCACAAGGAGCTTGTAACCCTTCAACTCCCTGAACGCTTTGCGTACTGGATGGAACGAGTAGCCTTTGAATTTGTGGAAGGTGTTAACTACTTCGGTTGGATAGAGGGCAAATTCTGGCCCACGATACAGGGCATGGCAAAGAATCTTCCATGCGGTGTCACTCAAAACGTACATCAATGAGAATGGTGCCGTTCGTCTGATTTCTGTTGTTTCGGTCATAAGTGCTCTTGTCCTTTCTTAAAGTAACTCTCAACACGGTTCGTTTAAGGTGTGAACCACTGGACAAGAGTTTCCCCATGTTGAGAGTTGAAATCGTGTCAATGCCTCCCCTTGTCCATTCAATAAGTATCAAGCTCCCCGCTTAATCGCTTAAATTATTTTCCACAAAGTTAAGTGTTTGAATCGGGAACGTCATAGTTATAGGTATGAGCAAAACCAGAAAGAACATGAAGATAACCCATGTCACAATCTCCATTCCTGTGCATGAGAAGCTAAAACCCTACGTCTATCAGCGTGGACTGAAGATGTACGCATGGCTTGATCGTGTCATAACTAGAGCAATGCAAGCGGGAGAATGAAGGCTTCAATAACTAAACAATCCATCTTGCGAGAGAATCAGGCACTCTTGCTCTTGGATGACAAAGGCAGGTTCGTTGCGATTTACGCACTGCGACAAGACAAGGTTTACAAGATCACCATGAAGGGAAGAAAACAAATTGTTTCCACGCACTACCTTGAAGACTTGGCAACACTATTGAAGGGCAAAGGATGAAAGTCTCTTACCTGATTACTGCGAGCACTGAGATAGACACCTTGGGACGGTTGCTTGCCTTGGTATGTAGTGAAGTTTATTGCATCACTCGCAAGCCCGTTGATGAAGTGGTTATCTTGTTGGATTCATCGGCAAAGGATAATCAGAAGACACTTGAGATTCTTAGACCATATCAAGATTTAGTCGTTACGCATCCACTCAACAACAATTACGGAGCACACAAGAATTTTGGAGTTGAACAATGTAAGGGGCAGTATGTTTTTCAAATTGACGGAGACGAATTGCCACCAGAAACCTTGCTTGGTGAAAATCTCGATGAATTGCTAGACAGCAATCCCGATGTTGAAGCGTATGCAGTGCCAAGAATAAACGATTTCCGTGGTGTGACCGTGGAGCACGCTAATCAATGGGGTTGGCAACTTACTACTTCTGCGAAGTTCAAGCGTCCTATCGTTAACTTCCCCGATCCACAATGGAGAATCTTCAAGCGTGATCCAAGAATCCGATTCAAGGGCAGGCTGCATGAGAAAATTGAAGGATTCAATAGTTACACGCATTTACCAGCATCGGAGGAATACGCCTTGTATCACGATAAGACCATTGAGACGCAGATAAAAACCAATCTGCGATACAACCAAATGTTTACGCAAGCAGAGAACATGGGATTGAGAGGTACAGTATGAGTGCCATTCTTTGGCCGGATCGCCTGAACATATTGAGTCTGAATTTGACGGCAAAAAACGTCAGTGAATATGTATTAGGGGAAACACTGGTTGTCTTTTCGATACAGTCAACGAATAGACGGATTACTACCGCTCTGGTATAGTCCAAGTGTTCAAAGGAGAGATATAATAACGCAATGAGTGCTTACACGTATGAATAGTCATGGTAAAATTGTTGTTAATGGTGTGTGTGCTGGCAACCCTCTTGGTTGTTGGATTAAAATTAGTCTCTGCGGGAAGTAAGATTGCAGACAAGTATAATAACCGTGTAGAGACGGTTACAGAGCTTTAAGGGTCTTCCTACCATCCTCTATGGGCGAATACGCTTATATGAAGCGTTAAATTAGTCCTGTGAGGGTTTAGAGGGCGGGTTAAACAAGAAGTTTTGCGATTTGGACAAGGCTTTCGCTCTCGCTTTAGCGGCATCATCTTGATCCACCATTTCACCAACTAGTTTCAGGAGTTCAGTCAGGGTTTCTGTCAGGCGATTGATACGATGAACTTGAGGATATACGACTTTTACTAATACTAGATTGGCGATGCTTACAAATATGGAGAAACAACAAACTACGATTGCGAACAAGGTGCCTCTGGTAATTGGCGAGTTGTCCAAAAACAGAAAGTAAGCCAAACCCAGAACGGGAGCAACTGCGGATATAACATTAAACACACGCAGCAAGAGATTCTTAACGGCTCTGTCTGTTTGGGCTTTGCTCTCTGAGTACTTAAGGACGTATCCGAACCACAGTCCAAGAATTGCAACGATTGCTGTGATGCCCGCAGCAATTAACGGTATCCACGGTTTTATGTCCATATGCATCGGAAAGTTGATCGGGCGGGAAACTTTGGGCAAGAAAAAACCCGTCTTGGGTTGCCCCGAAGACGGGAACGGGTTTGTAGATGCCAAGGGTTCCGTTTTTTCAGCCTGCTACTTGATCTTGTACACACCCCGTGATGGATTGGTAATCGCCTTTGCTTTCACGAGTCCAGCGAGAGCAGCACCGATGACCTTGGATTTCCCAGCCTTCACCACTGCTGCAACAATGTCCTTTGCCTTCTTCTCTTTTCCATCTGCAAGGAATGTTACAATAATGTCCTTTACGGAACCACCAGCCGAACGCCTGCCACGTCTCGCAACTGAGGTTCTGGTGACGACTTCATCTGCTGCTGTCCCAAGGATCGCATCAATTTCACGAATCCTCAAAACGTAATCCGCCCGTTGTGCTTTCAATTTCTCCTTTTCGGCTTCAATCGTCTCTTGAGCCTTGCGGATGATCTCAAGTGGGCTGGGGTCTATCAGTTTGGGTTGAAGGTCTGTGGGCGTGAATCTTGGTGTTTCGGTAATCGTGGAACTGTCGGTTTTCTTCATGTTGTGTGTAGTTGGTTGTGACCCGAAATTGTATCGAGTGTTCGGCGGGTCGATACCAGAAGTGGAGGGAGAGTCAACAAGAATCTAGTACAACAACAAAAACGCCCGTCTGAGGGAAAATGCTACTTCTCTTGCGAAGCAGCGAAGATAGGCCCGAAAACGTCAATGTGTTTGTTCCAGAAGCCCATTATCAGTACTTCGCATAATGCTCGGATATTCTTGGGATCATCTAACTGCGTGTCACCTTCCTCCGTATGACCTCTGAATATCTCAAGGTCATTTGCGGCAATATCAAACTCTACTTCATGTGCCGCTTTGTTTCGTTGCTTTCGGAACCAATGCAGGAATTGGGACTCCCAATCACTAATCAAGCCTGCCTCATGCAACATTACTATCTTGATTGAGTGAGGATAGTCCCGATTACTGTCTGTAATACGTTTGCCGTTCTTACACTTGCTGACAGCCATGAGATGCACAAAGAGTTCAAGGTAACAGTGTGCAAGCGTGATTAAAACACGGGGATGATCTGGGAGTGAATTTAATTCCCCATACAGCTTTTCAAATACATCTTTTGGAAGCGTAGCCTTCATACCAATTGCTCTTTCTATTCAAAATCTTCAAGTACACTTACTGCAATTTCCTGAGCTTTGATTGCGTCTCTATTCCTCATGGCTTCCTGATAGGAAGTAAACTGCTCTATTCGTTTCTTCTGCTCATCGGAATAGCCTCTCCAGAAATGCTCCATTTCTTCAAAACATGTGCTGGTATCCTTAGAGGGCGGTAGTGCTGTGCGTCGTGTCTTCATGGCGTTCATTCATCCACCTTGCTCTCAAAAACCTGTTTCAACAGAATCTTTGCGAACTCTTCAATCGGCATTCTCCCGTCAGTAATTGCCATGCCGTACGGAGGAAATTTGACGTGCGTGTGTAATTCGGAATTGTAAAGTGCATCTCGGATGTCTTTCAGTGGCGAAAGGCACGAACACAGTTCGTCATAAGGAAAAGGATCACTTGAAGCAAAGCGATCCAACGCCAGCCGCTTTGCTAATTCATTGGCGAGTGTTTTTGCCGAGAGGGATTCGGGGTTGCGATGGTATGGAGGGTTCCTATTCCGCATTATCGCATTTGCTTGCACCCTTACAGGAACGTGCTCAAGCAGTTCTTGTGTGTTAGCAATCTCGCTTCGCAGTGTTGATACCAAGTCTTCAAGCCAAGTGCTCATAGTCCTCGATGCATACTCCTCCGCAAGTGGGTGTGCAAGTAGAATCACTGCCAAAGTGAAAATAGTTCCCTAATAGAACTGTATAGGAAGGCGTACCTAATGGATGCGTATAGGAAAGTTCCTAATGGGAATCCAATAGCATGGAGTTATGTACGTGATTATGGGAGGAAGTTCTGTACGTGGTGGTACCCAATAGATTCCAATGCAGAAGTTCAATGGGTGAAGTTCTCCACGTACATCCAATAGGAAATGGAACTTCCTGACAAGATTACGGGAGGAAGGAGGGGAGTTCTGTACGTGATTACGGGAGGATTGCCCAAACCCGTCAACCTCTGTCACGCTGCCTGTACGGCGAAAACAAGCTGTGGCTCCGTTGCCTCACTGACAACGCCCTTGAACACTCCGAAGATATGCCCCTTGGTTCTGTCCTTGTACGTCACGGGAGCCAGAACCACGGAAGAAACGTTCCCGTTTTTCCAGTACACCTGATAATTTTGGCACTTGGCCATTGTGTTGATGACAATCTTTGCGACAAGGGATCGGATCATCTCCCTCAGCTTGAGACGAAAGTCAGGGTCTCTGAGTTTCGTATGCATCTGATTCTTTATCTCAATCGCCTCTGCTGGCAGTTCCTTGAAGTTGTCAACAACGGTCTGTTGAAGTTGGATCGCCCTGCTCAAGTCCGTCTCGTCCCGTTCAAATCCCTTTAGTGCCTGCACCAAAGATTTTGATGGGGAATCATCATCAATAATCAATTTCCTGAGCTTGGCAATCTGCTTCTTGGCTTTCGCCAAGTCCTCCCTAAGCGATTTGAGTTTGTCAACGTGGCCCTGAGTGTCTTCCGTCTCATGCATGGCGGCGTAAAATTCGGGGCAGTCTAACAACTGAATAAACGATGCTTCAACGGCTCCATACACGATACTCTTGTAATCACAAATCATGCCCCTTCTGGCATTGGCACAGACGATGTATGCATAATCTCCTCCATCGGGTCTGCTGCTGTTGACGTTCCTAACCATGCGGTTTCCGCATTTTGGGCACTTGCACAGACCAGTAAAAAGGTTAGCAACGTCTTTCCCTACAGGGCCACGCTTCTTGTAGCGTTCAGTCAATCGGAGTTGAGCAGCATCAAAAGTTGCCTTGGGAATGATGGTAGGAAAGTAATTCTCTTTCTCTAGCCAGTGTGCATATCCGACAACCTTGCGATCCTTGAGAATTGTTAAAATGTATTTCTTGTACCACTCCTTACACCTTGGGGAGAGGGTTGGAACCTTGTCCCGATTGAGACGATTGGCAATCGTTACCATCCCAAGACCGTTGAGATAATCCTTGAAGATTCTCCGAACAGTATCCGCCGATTGCTCGTTGACGATGTATTGACCGTTTTTGAAGTCACACCACGGCGGACACCAAACCTCAAACTTTTCGCCAGTCTTGCCCCGTTGCCTTCTGGCTTCCCTCGCTCGTCGCACACGGTCTCCCTTCACGGCACTTTCTTGGTTTGCCCGAATCATTGCCCCAAGGGAGACGTACAGCGGAGAGGGATTCTCAATCAAGTCCTCCTCTGAGTAGTGCTGTTGATCTTGGAGGGTAACGATCTTGATTCCGTAGGAGAGTATTTCCAGAAAGAGCCTTTGGGCTTCCAACGTGTTTTTCCGTGTGAGGCGATCAAGATTCTCTATAATCAACGTCGTTCCCACAGGTATCGTCTTGCCCTTGTCCCTTCTCAGGGTCTCAAGAAAAATCCCGAGTTTTCCAACCTTGAGATTTGCTCCCTTGTAGGCGGAAAGTCCATCGTCAACGAGTTGTTCTTTCAACTCGTATCCGTGGAGTTTACAGTAAGCCTCCGTTGCCTGAACTTGGCGTTGTTTGCTGTGTCCAAGTCTCTGCTGGCCCGATGACCATCGGATATACGAAATGGCGGGTTTCAGCTTCAAAACATTGTGATTATCGGCGGTTTTCATCAATTTTTTAGCGTTTGGGTATTTGGCACTGTCATCGTCATTGTCGGCTTGCCGGACGCCGCGGTGCGCGAGTCCCGCGACCGTGTCACCACGGCGCTCCACAATTCGGGCTACAAAATCCCCATGGGCCGCACGACCATCAACCTGGCGCCGGCCGACGTGAAGAAGGAGGGCCCGAGCTTCGACCTGCCCATCGCCATCGCCACACTGGCGGCCAATGAACAAATTGAGACCGACCAACTCGACCACTACGCGATGGTCGGCGAATTGGCGCTCACCGGCGCCGTTCGCCCGGTCAAAGGCGTCCTTCCCATTGCGTTGCGCGCTCGCGCTGATGGCAAGGCTGGCCTGCTCGTCCCCGCCGAAAATGCCGCCGAAGCCGCCGTGGTGGACGGCCTCAGTGTTTTTGCGATCCAAAACCTTCGCGAAGCCGCCAGCTTCCTCGAAGGCGAAATCAAGCTTGCCCCAACGCGCGTCGACATTGCCGCCCTGTTCACGCAAAAGTCTGATGACGAACTGGATTTCGCCGATGTCAAGGGCCAGGAATCGGTCAAACGGGCGCTGGAGATCGCCGCCGCTGGTGGACACAACATTTTGCTCATCGGCCCGCCGGGCACCGGCAAGTCGATGCTCGCCAAGCGCCTGGCCACCATCCTGCCGCCTCTCACGCTCGAAGAGGCGCTTGAGACCACGAAGATTCACAGTATCACAGGCGGCCTGGCACCCGGCCAGGCGCTCGTCACGCGACGCCCGTTCCGCGCGCCGCATCACACCGCCAGCGACGCCGGACTGCTCGGCGGCAACATCAATCCCACGCCGGGCGAGATTTCCCTCGCCAATCACGGCGTCCTTTTTCTCGACGAGTTGCCCGAGTTCAAGCGCAGTGTTTTGGAAACCTTGCGCCAACCGCTCGAAGAGGGCCACGTCACCATCAGCCGCGCCGCCGGCACGATGACGTTCCCCGCCCAATTCATGCTCGTCGCCGCGATGAACCCCAGCCCCGACGGCAAAATGCCGCACGAATCCAAGTGCAGCGGCCGCGAAATCCAGGCTTACCTCGGCCGCATTTCCGGTCCGTTGCTGGACCGCATCGATCTCCACATCGAAGTGCCGGCGGTGAAGTTCCGCGAGATGACCGCCGAGCGCACCGGCGAGACCAGCGCGCAAATCCGCGAGCGCGTCGTCGCCGCCCGCCGCGTGCAACAGGCCCGCTTCGCCGGCCGGCCGCGCGTGACCTGCAACGCGCGCATGGGCGCCCGCGAAATCAAGGCCCATTGCGCGCTCGACTCCTCGACGCTCGACCTTCTCAAGTTGGCCATGACCGAGAAAAACCTCAGCGCCCGCGCCTACGATCGCATCCTGAAAGTCGCCCGCACCATCGCCGACCTGGCCGCTGCCGAGCGCCTAACGTCGGACCACGTCTCCGAAGCCATCCAATTCCGCTCGCTCGATAGGCAGATTTGGGGGTAGTCGGCATAGGTGACGAGAGTGCTTCATGGCCCGCGAAGCACTCGCCCGATCTTTTGTTATGGCCCGCGAATGACGCGAATGACTGCTCTTTGGCGCTTGCTCAGGAGCGCTATTCCGGGAGCCGTTTCAGGCGGAAGGAAGAGCCGGCGAAGCTGATGTTGGTGTTCTGGCCGCTGGCGAATAACGGCAGCGCCGTCCACGGCCCACTCGGAGCCGGGGCGTTTTCAAGGATCATCGAGGAGTCATTCCACTCCAGCCGCAGCAACGAGCCGGGGAGCTGTGTCTCGTGCAACGAGACAGGTTTCGTTGAAGAGAAGACCTACCGTCACGGCCGCAAAGGCAAAAGCGCTACTAGCTCAGCCTGTCTTAAAAAATGCGGGTCCAATGGGTCCCCAAAATAATCCGCAAACTCCGAGCTACTCCTCCTAACGATTTGCGCTATAATATCGTCATTCACGCCAGAACAGATCAGGTTGGCTGCAAGCAAAACTCTGCCTCCATCACGGCTACTAAGATGAAAACCAGCATATCGACTCCAATTCCGGCGAAACGTTGCATCATCCCCGCCATTTTGTTCATCGCGGCGGTGGCCCTCTCGGCAGGTCCGCGCCCGCGATTTCAACTAACAGATTTGGGCACACTGCCAGGAGCCGGTCCGGGAGGTATTCCATATGCCATTAACGACCAGGGTGACGTCGTGGGTGCGGCTCCTGATAGAAACAGAGTCCTGCGGCCCTTCCTCTATCGCAATGGTGCAATGATTGATCCTAGGCCTGGAACCTCTGGCCCCGGTGAAGCGCTGGCGATCAATGCGGCGGGTCAGATCATCACGAAGGAGTATATCGCTCCGAACCTCCATTACTTTCTCGTCTCAAATGGTGCGGCAGTGGACATCTCCCCGTCGAGCGGCCGGACGTTCGCCGTGTACAACCTCAACGCGGATGGATTGGTGGTGGGGGCATATAGCCCCGGGGATGCCTTCACTTGGCGCGAGGGCGCTTTCGCTTTGCTGGAGAGACCGGCAGACGCCTCGATCTCCGTTGCGCTCGATATCAATGGGGCCGGACTGATTGCGGGCGTCGTTAGGCTCCCGTCCTCTTTATTTGCGTTGGACAGTTACCGCGCAACGCTCTTTCGCGAAGGTCAACCTGCGGAGGTTCTGGGGTTGCCGGCGGGGGCAGTAGGGGCGACAGCGAGGGCAATCAATGATTCAGGCGATGTGGCGGGGGACGCGTATTACGATCCTTATGGTGAGGGTCAATCGCGCGCGTTTCTTTACAGTGGCGGTGAGTTTCGCGACCTGGGCGTACTGCCCGGAGACGTTGTTAGCAATGGATTTGACGTCAATAACTCCGGCCAAGTCGTGGGCATCTCGCAGGTCCCGCAGTACGATGTCCGCGCGTTTCTTTACTCGGAGGGCGAGTTGTATGACCTGAACGATTTGGTGAAGCACATCCGCGGATGGCACCTTCGTACGGCCTACGCCATCAACAACCGTGGGCAAATCGTCGGGATTGCTGTCGTCGAAGGCATTGAGCGTCCTTATCTGCTAACCCCAATTCGACTCGGACGGTCGGAGTAGTAGCGACGTTTGAAATCACCAATTCGTCTGCTGCAATTCGTCTGCCAACTCTGGAATTGGAAACCTGCGCAGGCCGCAGGGCAAACCAATTACCGCAGACGAATTTCGTATCCCTTCGCGTTTCTGGTGAGCCTCGCGCTACCGTTCTCGGCGGCCGATGGAGCGCAACGACAGATTGAAGACCTCGGGCGCGGGCTTGTCGCAGTGCGACAAGCGGAAGACCGCGTGTTTGTTGGCTGGCGATTGCTCGGCACGGATAAGCAGGAGATGGCGTTCAATCTCTATCGTGTCACGGACGGGGGCGCACCCGTGAAATTAAACGCTGAGCCGCTCAAGGAAGCAACGCACTTCGTCGACGTCGGTGCAAGCAAGGAGAAGACCAACGCGTGGTTCGTCCGGCCGCTGCTCGACGGCGTAGAGCAATCGGCCAGCGCGCCGTTCACGCTGGCCGCCGGGGCTGCTGCGAAACCGTATCTCTCCATTGCGCTGAAGACGCCGGACGGCTACTCGCCCAATGACGCGTCGGTCGGCGATCTGGACGGCGACGGTGAGTATGAGATCGTCCTCCATCAGGTTGGACGGGGACGGGACAACTCGCAGGCCGGCCTGACGACCGAGCCGATTCTCGAAGCCTACAAGCTGTTTCCAGCGGGCCAATTCTTGTGGCGCATCAATCTCGGGAAGAACATCCGCGAAGGCGCCCATTACACGCAGTTCTTGGTTTACGACTTTGATGGCGATGGGCGGGCTGAGGTCGCCTGCAAAACAGCCGACGGCGCGGTCGACGGCCAGGGAAAAGTCATCGGCGATGCCAACGCGGATTGGCGCAGCAAAAGCGGACGCACGACGGGAAAGATTCTCGAAGGCCCAGAGTTCCTCACGGTGTTCGACGGCCGGACGGGCGCGGCCCTCGTCACCACGAACTATGTTCCGCCCCGGGGCAAGGTCGCCGATTGGGCGGACGACTACGGCAACCGCTGCGACCGGTTCCTGGCCTGCGTGGCGTATCTGGACGGCCGGCGGCCGAGCCTGGTTTTCTGCCGGGGCTATTATACGCGTGCGGTGCTGGCGGCCTGGGATTGGCGCGAGGGCCGGCTCACGCAGCGCTGGGTCTTTGACAGCGATGACGGCGCGCCGGGCCACCGGGCTTATCGCGGCCAGGGTAATCACAACATCAGCGTCGGCGACGTGGATGGCGATGGGCGCGACGAAATCATTTATGGTTCGTGCGTGATCGACGACGACGGCACGGGACTGTACTCGACGGGCCTGGGCCACGGCGATGCGATGCATTTTGGCGATCTCGACCCGGAGCGTCCTGGCCTGGAAGTCTTCAAAGCGAACGGCGATGGTCCGAACGCCGCGGGCATTCAGTTGCGTGACGCCCGCACGGGCCGCCAACTTTTCGGTTTGGCCTCGACCGGCGCCGGCGGCGTGGGGCGCGCCTGCGCTCTGGACATCGACCCGCGCCATCGAGGGTTCGAGATGTGGGGCAAAGGCCAGGGAGTCGGCGGCCTGTTCAACGTGAAAGGCCAACGGATTTCCGCGACGGCGCCGCGGAGCTGCAACATGGGGATCTGGTGGGACGGCGACCTGCTTCGCGAGTTGCTCGATGGGGTGACCATCACCAAGTGGGACTACCAGAACAGCCAGGAGAGCCGCCTCTTCTCCGGTGCCGACTTCGACTGCGTAGCCAACAACGGCTCCAAATCCAATCCCTGCCTTTGCGCCGACATCCTCGGCGATTGGCGCGAGGAACTGATCGCCCGCACGCGGGACGGAAAGGAGTTGCGCATTTTCACGACGACGCTGCCGACGACGAACCGCCTCGCCACGCTGATGCACGACCCGATTTATCGCCTCGGCGTGGCGTGGCAGAACGTTGCCTACAACCAGCCCGCGCACACGGGCTTTTATTTGGGGGATGGGATGATGCCAGCGCGGTAAGAGTGCCCTTGAACTCCAACACAAAGTGCTTTGCTCGGATTGTAAGCGGCGGGAACACCAATCGCCTTCCGCCCTGGCCAGTCGGTTGGATTGGATTGCGGAGCCACATCGCTGAGCTTGCGGCGATCCCTGCGTTATGAGCGTTGGACCATCACTGTCTCGTCGAGCAAAGCGGCTGGCATATCACGCATTGGCCGGCCTCGCCGTCGTTGCCGGTGCAACGGCTTTGTGGGCCGGAACGACCGTCGAGTGGAAAGGCGGGGAGGGCAATTGGGAAGACGCCGCCAAGTGGGGCGGCAGGCTCCCTACGCAAGCGACCGAGGCTCGAATCAATGGCACGAAGGAGAAAGCCAGCCTGGTGACGTTGGCGCACGCAGACGTCCTGGTCAGTCACGTGAGCATCGCCCAGGCCGGCAGTAGCGTGGCTTCGCTGTTCCTCGATGGACCGTCGCTGACGGTGAGTGGAGTTCTGGATGTCGGCAAGTACGACGGTTCAGACGGGCGCTTCGTTCTTAAGTCCGGGCATGTGTTTGCCGGCACCATCTTCGCTTCGGGCGGCGGAGGGCCGGGTCAGCGGGGCCGCGGCACCATCGAGATTCAAAGCGGCAGCCTGGTGACCAAGGACATCGAGTTGGGCGTTTCTGCGGGCTCCACTTGCGCCTTGCGGATTGTCGGATCAAAGGCGTCTGGCATCCTCGCCGAGGACGGGTTGCATATCGGCGTGTACAACTATCTAAACCTGGAAAAGGAACCGCCGCCGAGCGCGACCGAATTGATCTTCGATATCGACACCGAGGGCGTGACGCCCATTTTCACGTGGGGCAGTACCGAAGGGCGCGTTTACTTTCCGGTTCCCGATGACAAGGGCAATGGGCTGGGGACTTGCCGGTTGCGGATCAATCTGCTGGCTGCGCCGCCGTCGGGCAAGATTCTCTTGATCGGCTCCGCAAACCCATGCAAGGGCGCCTTTGCCGATCTGGCTGAGGGCGCGGCGGTGCGGGCAGGATTTGAGGGGAAGGTTTACGAGTGGAAGCTGACCTACCGCGGCGGCAGCAACCGATGCGACATCCTGTTAACCGACGCACGCACTGCGGATTCCGGCGGAAAAATGGTCCCGCATGTAACCGGCAAGCAGGCGAAGGCGTTTCGGTTTGATCGGGCTCATGTGGAATCGGCCTACCGGGAGTTCTATCGTCAGGCCGATGCGCAGGCCACTCCAATTGGCAGTGGCACGCTGGCGTTTCCTGGGGCGGAAGGCTATGGCGCTTACGCCAAAGGCGGACGCGGCGGCAAGGCTCTCTTTGTGACCAACCTAAACGACTCAGGCCCCGGCAGCCTGAGGGAAGCGATCGAAGCCAAAGGCCCGCGCACAGTGATCTTCCGCGTCGGCGGTGTGATCGAGACCAGGGGCTTGGTGATCCGGGAACCCTACATCACCCTCGCTGGTCAGACCGCTCCCGGTGAGGGCATCTGCATCAAGAAGACCGAGAGCAATGGCGAAGCCCTCGCGCTTTCCGGAACCCATGACGTTATCCTTCGCTTCTTGCGCGTTCGCGCCGGAAACAACACCGGCGAATTCCGCGGCGAGAGCTTCCGCGTCTATGACAGCGACAACTTCATCATCGACCATTGCTCAACCAGTTGGGGCAACCCCGAAACGCTGTCCGCCTCCGGGTCCGTGGACCGTTACACGGTGCAATGGTGCATTGCTTCAGAAGGCAACAACCAGCAGCGGCACGCTTTCTCAACCGTTCTGGGTGGAAACCGCAGTACCTGGCACCACAACCTCTTCGCCCACATGTTGAGCCGCGTGCCGCGCTGGGGCGACATCACGGTGCAGTGCGACTTTCGGAACAACGTCATCTATGACTGGGGGCACACGTGCGGCTACGGCGACCTCCGCACCTTGAACTATGTGAACAACTATTTGTCCCGGGGCCCCTCGACCACGCAGCGTCCGCCTTACTTCATCATCGACCCGAAGGCCGCCTTGCCGGCCTCGATATTCATCGACGGTAACGTCATGGCTGGAAACTCCAATGTCTCCCGGGAGAATTGGAGAGGGGTGCGTGCCGAACGATCGCTGCAAAGTCCGACCGCGTTCTCCGCGCCGCCGGTGCAGACACAGTCCGCCGGGGAGGCTTTCGAGTTGGTGCTGCAAAAAGCCGGGGCGACGTTGCCAAGGCGAGACGCGGTGGACGCGCGCATCGTCGCCAACGTCCGTAACCGCGCGGGCAAGATCATCAATAGTGAGAAGGAGGTCGGCGGCTGGCCCGTCTATGCCAGCGGCGAGCCGCCTGTTTGCACCGCAAACGACGGCATTCCCGACGAATGGAAGAAGGCTCGCGGCCTGCCGCTAAACGATTCCAGCGTGGCCAATGCTCTCGATGCCGACGGATATACCCAGTTGGAAGTGTACTTGCACTCGCTGGTGACTCCTTAAGCGCGCGTGGCGTCCGCGCTGCGTCAGTGCGCCGAGGTGACGACCAGGGTTTGTTCGAGAGTCGAGATGCCTTCGCGAACCTTGTCGAGGGCGACCAGGCGGAGGGTCTTCATGCCCTGGGCCACCGCAATTTTGCCGATTTCCATCGAGCTGCCGCGAGCGATGATGACTTTACGGACCTCATCGGTGACACTCATGGCTTCGACGATGGCTGTGCGGCCCGCGTAGCCCGTGTTGTTGCAGCGGTCGCAACCGCGTCCACGGTGCAGGACGACGCCTTCGAAGAAATTGGGCGGAATGCCGAGATCGCGGAACATGCTGGCCGGATAGTTGACCGGTTCCTTGCAATGCGAACACGTGCGCCGCATGAGCCGCTGGGCGCAAGCGAGAATGACGGAGCTGGAAATGAGGAACGGCGCGATGCCCATGTCGTCGAGGCGGGCGACGGCGCCGGCGGCGTCATTGCAGTGCATGGTGCTCAGGACCTGGTGGCCGGTGAGCGCGGCTTCGACGGCGATCTCCGCGGTCTCGGTGTCGCGGATTTCCCCAATCATCACGATGTCCGGGTCCTGGCGCAGGATCGAGCGGAGTGCGTTGCCGAAGGTGAGGCCGATCTCTTTCTTGGTGGGCACCTGGTTGATGCCGGCGACCTGAAACTCGACGGGGTCTTCGACGGTGACGATGTTGTATTCGGGATTGTTCAGCTCGTTGAGCGCCGAGTAGAGCGTGGTGGTCTTGCCCGAACCCGTGGGGCCGGTCACCAGGAGCAGGCCGTGGGGCGCATCGACCGCGGCGCGGAAACGCCGGAACGTGTCCGGGTCCATGCCGATCTTCTCCATGCTCGCGCTGAGGTTCGATTTGTCGAGAATACGCAGCACGCATTTCTCGCCGTGGACCGTGGGCAGGAAGCTGACGCGCAGGTCGAAATCACGTCCGCTGACCTTGACGCGCATGCGGCCGTCCTGCGGCAGGCGGCGCTCGGCGATGTCCAGGCAGCTCATGATCTTGAGGCGCGAGATGAGCGGGATCTGAAGATTCTTGGGCGGCGGCACCTTGTCGATGAGCACGCCGTCGATGCGGTAGCGAAGGCGAACCATCTTTTCGAATGGTTCGACGTGAATGTCCGAAGCGCGGTCCTTGATGGCCTGAACGAGGATGAGGTTGGCCAGTTTGATGACCGGGGCTTCCTCGCTGGAGGCGGCCAGTTTGTCGAGGTTGACCTCTTCAGTGGCCTCCTTGACCGTTTCCAGGCCATCGGCGTCCGTCGCCACCTCGGCCTGCTTGGCGGCATCGTTGATGATGTCCTCCATGCTGCCGGTCTTGGCAGTATCAATTTGGTGGAGCTTGTCGAGGATGGCCTTCTCCGAGGCAATCATCGCGGAGACATCCAGCTTGGTGATGCGCTTGACGTCGTCGACGGCCAGCACGTTCAGCGGGTCGGCCATCGCCAGGAAGAGCTTGTTGTCGACGCGGGTGACGGGGATGACCTTGTGGTTCTGGCACACGTCGCGCGGAATCAGTTCGGCGATTTCCTGCGGGATGCTCAGGCGGACCAGGTTGACCGGAGGGACCTTCAGGACGCGCCCCATCGAAACGCTGAGGTCCTGATCTGTCACCAGGCCTTTGTCGATGATGATTTTGTGGAGGCGGCTGCCTTCCTTCTTCTGCTGCTCGACCAGTTCCTCGACCTGCTTGGCGAAGAGCAAGCCGTCTTCGACGAGGGCCTCAGCGATGCGTTCTCCGAATGTTTTGACAGCGGCCATGGCAGGAGTCGGTTAGCGGATGACTTTCTTGATGACTTTGAGCAGCTCGGTGGGATGGACGAGGTACCAAATCAAGCGTTGCTTGGTGGTTTCCTCCAATTCGAGAGCGGCCTGCTTGTTGAAGGGGTTGGCCGTGGCGACGAGGATCGATTTGCTCATGCGATCGAACGGCAGCACGGACCAGCGCTTGAGCGTGCTGGAGGGGAACGTGCGGGCCAGCTCGATGTCCACGTCATACCGGTCGATCGGCAGATAGGGGATGCGATGCTTGTCGAGGATCAGCTTGAGCGATTTGTCCACCGGCAACACGTTTTTGTCCGCGAGTGCCTGGAGGAACGGCTCGACGACTTGCGACGGAGCCGAATGATAGTCCTGCGTGGGCCAGCATGCGTCGAAGTCGCCCGAGGTGATGACCTTCGAGTCCACGAACAGTTTGAGGAACGATTTGCGGCCTTCGTCGATCTCGTCAGGCTTGAGCAGCCTCCGGGCGAGGGCCGTGGTGTGGCCCGATTTGCTGGACTTGGCAGGCTTGGGCGGAGACTTGACGACCTCGGTGTTTTCCGTCGGGCTGGGCAGGGACGGGTTGATTCCGCCGGCCAGGCTTTCGATGTCGCCGAGGCCGGCCATCGCGTCGGGATCCTCGGGATACTTCTGGAGGATGCTCTCGTACTCGAGAATGGCCGAGGAGAACTGGCCCATCAACACGTAGGCATTGGCGATGCGCTTGGAGGTGTTGATGACATCCTGTTCGCGGCCCAGCTTGACGTAGGCTTCGCGGAGGATTTCGAGAGATTGATAGTCCTGGGGCTGCGATTGAGTGATCACCTCGAACATCTCAACCGTCTGCGCCAATTGGGCTTCTTCGCTGGAACTGGCTGCGCCAATCGTGGCCATACGTTATTTTGGTTTCACTGCCCGGCCGCCCTCCGGCGGAAGCACCCGCCCGCCCGGCGGCCATGTTACGAACAGCTTCAGGCGGATCGGCGCCGCTACTGAGCTTGTCCATCCATCCCTTCGGCAGAATCCAAGCAGGGCATTAGGGGCAAATGTTTTTTCAGGCTCCGTTGGATGCACCGGGCAACGGGGAGGAGCAGGAATCGACCATTTCAACAATCTGCAAGCGATGCGCCGGCAGGAGTGCGCCGCGAAGATTCGCGCTGAATCCATGGCTTCGTGCCGTTATTCTGACTCCATGAACGCGTTGCCGCTGCACGAATTCCATGAGCGCCTCGGGGCCCGCTTCGCCGAGGTGAACGGCGCTGAAGTCGTCGAACACTACGGGGACGCGCTGCGGGAGTACTCCGCTTTGCGGGAGGCCGCGGGAGTGGCGGACCTGAGTTTCCGCGGGCGGCTGTGCGCCACGGGCGCGGATCGCGCCCGGTTCCTCCACGGGCAGGTCACGAATAACGTGACCGGCCTGAAGCCCGGGCAGGGTTGTTACGCGGCGCTTGTCACGGCCAAGGGCAAACTGGAGAGCGACTTGAACATCCACTGCTTGTCGGAGGAACTGTTGCTCGACTTCGAACCGGGGCTCAGCGCGCGAGTGCTCGAACGGCTCGAGCGGTTCATCGTCGCGGATGACGTGCAACTCGTCGACGTGGCGCCGCATTACGGGTTGCTCGGCGTGTTCGGTCCGAAAGCGGCCGAAGTTGTGGAACGTCTCGCGTCGGCTGTTCGTTTGCCGAACGAGCCGCTGGCTTCCGCGGTTGTGCAGGACGCGTCGCTCGGGGAGATCGTTGTTGTGAACCACTCGCGTGGCGCCGGAGCCGGCTTCGATCTGTTCGTGCAGACTGCCGTGCTGGAGGCGGCGGCCACGAAGCTGAATGCCGCCGCGAACGAGACCAGCGGCAGCGCTTGCGGTTGGCGCGCACTGGAGATGGTCCGCATCGAGGCCGGGCTGCCTCGCTTCGGCGTCGACATGGACGGGTCAAATCTCGCGCCGGAGACCGGCATCGAAGCGCGCGCCATCAGCTACACGAAGGGCTGCTACATCGGGCAGGAAGTCATCAACAAGCTGCGCACCTTTGCGCACGTGAACAGGACTTTAAGCGGACTCCGCCTGGCCGACGATCTCAAGACGCTTCCTTCGCGAGGCGACAAGCTGTTCCGGGAAAACAAGGAGGTCGGTTACGTGACGAGCGCGCTGGCTTCCCCGAGGTTCCGGTGCAACATCGCACTGGCCTGCGTGCGCCGCGAGTGCAACGAGCCAGGAACGGAACTTGTGCTGCGCACCTCGGGCGGGGAATCCGCGGCGGTGGTCGTCGCGTTGCCGTTCAGTAATCCGTAATCAGATCCAGTGTTCAGTAATGATTACTGGTCACCGCGTTTCGACGCTCGAAACGCGTCATTCAACCCCATCAATTCGGTCTGGAATTCCTGCACTGACTTGAAGCGCCGCTGGAGGTCATCGTCACACGCCGTTTGAATGACGTGGGCGAAGGCGACGCGCTCGGCCAGATCTTCCCCTTCGATCGGCGCCACCGGAGCGGTCGGGTCTTTCAGCGCGGCGTGCCCGAGGCAGACTTCCGTGAGCACCTTGCCAAGGCTGTAGACGTCGGCGGTCGGCGTGCCCGGACCTTCCGGCGGCACGAAGCCTTCCGTGCCCAGATGCTTGGGGTCGTGCCGGGCTTCGGCGATATGCGTGACGAGCCCAATGTCGGCGAGCTTGGCGACGCCATTCACGAAGATGATGTTCGCCGGCTTGATGTCGCGGTGGATCAGTTGCCGGGAATGGAGGTAGCCGAGCGCTTCGCTGAGTTCGAGCGCCAGCGTGAGGCTCTCGCGGACAGGCAACCGCCCGCGTGTGTCCAATTCGTGGGCCAGCGTGCGCGGGACGTAGAAGTCGGTGTCGATGTCGCGCCCGGCCACAGCGCAATCCGCCAGTTCCATCACATAATAAAAGAAGCCGGCTTCCTGGCCTCGGCCGACGTGCAGGATTTGCACAAGCCCGTGGTGCGTGCGGGACAGCGGCGTGTAGTGGAGAATGCCGCGGTATTCGCGCTCGTAAGGGCCGCGATCGGTGAAACTGTCCCGATAAACCAACTTCACCGCGAGATAGACGGCGATTTCATTTCGCGCCAGCCAGACCTCGCCGTAGGCCCCGCGGCCAATGCACCGGAGCAAACGCAGGTTCGGGATGATCGGGGCGGGGTGGGCCGGCACCGTCCCGTCGGACGTAACTGAACGAGCATCCCTGGCGCCCGCCTGGGCCGGCTCGCCGGCGGGGCGAGCGTCCTCGCGAGGCGGCTCCGCCGTGGACGTAGGCGTTTGAGCCCGACCGCCTTCGCTCCCGTCTTCGGGTGAGGAACCGCCGCCGAGCCAACTGCGAATTTTGTCGAATCCAGGCATGTGCCTACGGTCAATGTGCTCCAGCATGGGCGAAAGCAGAAGCGAATTCGAGGACCGCGTCGGATTGTACTGATAAACCGCGCCTTTCGAGTTTCCACGCTCCACGGACGGTTTGGGTTTCCCAGGACGCCGCGCCGAAACGCGGACGCAATTCGGCGAATGTTTGCGCCAGCAACGACTCCGGCATGAGCCGTCCGTGTTTAACAACGGCGGCGACAAGATCAGCGCCCGTGAAGCGAGGACCGCCAATCCCGCCTTGACGGCACAGTTTCCTGATTCATCCTCCGTGTGAAAGTGCTTCCGAAGCTTCGCCCCATGCTTACGACTTCCTGCTCCATCGTCGTCGCCCTGCTGACGGCCATCCTGACGACGATGCTTCAGGGCGCGGAACTGCCACCACCCCATAACCTCATCTCAATCGTCACCGACGATCAGGCTGCCTGGTCGATCGGCGCCTACGGCGCCCGCCAATCGCGCACGCCCAACATGGACCGGCTGGCCCGCGAAGGCGCCCGGTTCTTGAACGCGTTCACCTGCACGCCGGTCTGCTCGCCCAGCCGCGCCGCGTTCCTCACGGGCCGGTTCGGCACGCAGGTTGGGATTACCGATTGGATTACTCCCAAGGAAGCAAAGGATGGAGTGGGGCTTGCGCCGGAATCAATGACGTGGCCCAAGCTACTCCAGCAACGCGGCTACGTCACTGGAATCGTCGGCAAATGGCACCTTGGCGTGAAACCGGAGTCTCATCCCTCACGGCTCGGCTTCGACCATTTTATGGGTTCGCTCGCGGGCTCCTTCAAACCGCAGGATCCGGAGCTCGAGGTCGGCGGCAAACAAACGAAGATGCACGGTTTCGGCGCGGACATCCTGGTCGATGACGCGCTCGGATTTCTCCAGACCAACCGGAGCAAGCCCTTTGCATTGCTCATTCACTTCCGCGAACCGCACATGCCGTACGGCCCTGTGCCCGAGCAGGACTCCGCTCCCTTCCAGGCGCTCGACCCGGATATCCCGGACTACCCCAATCTACGGACGAACCAGGTGAAGAACTGGACGCGCGACTACTACGCGGCCATTCATTCGGTGGATCGCAACATCGGCCGCCTGCTCGCGCGGCTGGAGGAATTGGGGCTGGCCGAGCGCACCATCGTCATGTTCACCAGCGACCACGGATACATGATCGGCCATCACGGCCTGCACTCAAAGGGCAACGCCAATTGGGTCGTCGGCGGCGCAACCGGCCCCAAGCGCCCCAACATGTTCGAGGAATCCATCCGCATCCCGCTCATTGTCCGTTGGCCGGGCGTCGTGAAACCAGGGCTCGAAATCGCCACGCCGGTTTCCAACATCGACACTTGGGCGAGCGTGCTGGGAATGCTTGGAGTCCAACCGCCGAAGGACTGGAAGCAGGAAGGTCTCGATTTCTCCCCGCTATTGCGCGGCCAGGCGACCCGAACGCACGAGGTCATCTTCGGCCAGTACGATCTCCACAACGGTGCCAAGGCTCACATGCGGATGATTCGCACCGCGGACTGGAAGCTCGTCCGCCACTGGCTGAGCCCAGGCAAGGACGAGTTGTACGACTTGAAGAGCGACCCCGGCGAAATGAAGAATCGCTACGACGATCCGAAGGTGGCTCCCGTCCAGGCCGACCTGCAAAAGCAGCTCCTTGCCTGGATGCGCAGCATCAACGATCCGCTGCTGGAGCGAGTTGGGCAGTAGGCCAGTAGAACGCCGACTGGGGCCAGAACTGCTTGCCGTTGAGTGCCAACACTTGAACCTCAAAGAAAACAGCGGCCGGCCTTTCGGCCGCCGCTGCGCCTGTGATTGGAACTCTTCGGGTTAGTCGTCCTTACGAAATTCAACCTTGCCGCAATTCTCCCAAGTGAAAGAGATGCGCTCAGGGCTGGTAATCTCCAACCGCCCTGGCACGAAGCAGGCGTTGCGGTATTCCTTTTCGGCGACCTGGCCTTCGCCCGCGCCGGTTCGCACGTTGGCGCGGAATGTTACCGAGCCGCCGGGCACATGCTCGTCGCCGGTAATTTTGACCGCGACGATCTCATCGCCGAGTTGTGTGATCTTGATGACTTGATCGAAGTGGCCGCGATAGTGGCCGATCCACTCGCCTGCGAGATTGATCGCCCGAGAAATCTGTGTAGTCTGTGGCATTGCCAAAAGTTGCCACAGGCCGAAGTCGGCGCAATCGAAACGCACGATGTTTTCCCCGGTACGAGGCGTCCGACATCTTCGGGGTGGTGCCTAGGGGAATTACTGAGGACGGGCCGCAGGTCCTTGGTAGGTAATGCGCCCTGAAGCCAGTCGCACCAGGTGGGTCGTGCAGGCTGGCAGGTCGTCTGCATGATGAGTGACCACCAACAGGCTCGTCCCATTCCCCGCGACGCGCTCCAGCGCCACAGCCATGCTCCTCCGTGCCGCTGCGTCCAACCCGTCGAATGGCTCGTCGCACAGGAGCAACTCCGGCTCATGCACCAGTGCCCGGGCCAATAGCAGCTTGCGGAATTCACCGTAGGAAATTCGAGACGCCAGCGCTGCCAACAACGACTCGATGCCGAACCATCGGGCGACTTCACACACGCGGCGCCGTTGCCGCGCATTCAGACGAAAGGTTTTCCCCACACTGGAATGGAACCCGGAGCCGATCACGTCAGCGCCGGTCACCTCTGCCTGGTAGGCCGCCTGAAGCTCGGGCGAAACGATGCCGATGCGGCGTTTCACAGTCCAAATCATGTCCCTCGCGGTGAAGTTGAAGCGCGTCACCCGCCCGCCCCACGCCGGTTGCACATCGCCCAGCACCAGTTTGAGGAACGTCGACTTGCCGGCGCCGTTGGGTCCGAGCACGGCCCAATGCTCACCCGAGCGCATTTCCCAGTTAACATTCCGCAGCACGCGCCGCGGACCGAGGAACACATCGGCACTGCGGATGCGAATAAGGACGCGAGGTGAGGCAACGGGCTGTGGAGTTCTCCTGCTCTTACTCCTAATCCTGCTCTGCGGCCCGAAAGGAGCCTGGAGATTAGGGTTAAGACCATGAGCAGGAGTAAGAGTAGGAGTGAGAATGCTACTGCCAATTTGGCCGCACTCCACGATTCGCCCATTCTCCAACACCAACCGGTGCGTGATCGCCGGCAACCACTCATCGTCGCGGTGCGTGGTGAACAGGAGTTGCGTTCCTCGCCGGGCCACACGCCCAAGCGTCTCGAGAAGGCCGGCTCGCGTGGCCGCGTCCAACCCGTCGCAGATCTCGTCGCAAGCCAGTACCTGGGGCGCGCTCGCCAGCGCTCGTGCCACGAGCAATCGCCGCAACTCCCCCGTCGACAACTCCTGCGCGTTTCGCCCCAGCAGTTTCTCCACGCCCATCAAGCGCGCGATTCCGATGACTGCCTTGTCCTGCTTCACGCTCAGTCGCGAATACGCGTAGTCGCCGCCGCCAAAGCCCGACTCGATCACCTGTCGTCCGGTCAATCGCCACTCCTGACGGAGATACCGTTGCTGCAGTTCCGGCGATACGAGCGCCACGGCTGCTTTCACGCCGACAGAGGTCGTTTGTTCCGCACCGTCGAGAGAATAAGCGCGCTTCCCACAACCCGACGCCGGCCATAATTCGCCCCGCACCAGCCGCAGAAACGTGCTCTTCCCCGAGCCATTACCGCCAAGGATGGCCCAGTGCTCCCCGGGCAGCAGCCGCCATGAGATGCCGCGCAGGATTCGCCGCCCTTCCAGCGTTACATCCGCGTCTTTCAGGCTGACCAGTGGCCGAGTCATTCCGTTGCGGGAAAGAACCATAAACGGCCGGCGAAGCTCAATCCGTTTCCTCCTTGCCAGCCTTTCGTCGACTGGGCAGGTTTTCCCATGGCAACTTTGCAACATCTCTCCGAACTCGACGCGAAGTTCTTTCAGCCGGCGGACGCTTTCTTTGAGGAGCACCGGCGCGAGGCGCTCACGTACGACGATGTTTCGCTGGCCACGCTTTACTCGGAGATTCTCCCCCGCGACACGCAGCTCGACGCCACGCTGGCTGACGGGCTGCAACTGAACATCCCCGTCGTCTCGGCGGACATGGATACCGTCACCGAGTCGCGCATGGCCATCGCGATGGCGTTGAACGGCGCGCTGGGTCTCCTCCACAACAACATGTCCGAGAAACAGCAACTCTCGGAGGTGGACCGCGTCAAGAACCACGTGCACGGTCTTATCCGCGAACCGGTCAAGGTCGCCCCGGATCAACTCATCGGCGACGTGCTTGACTTGATCGAGAAGAAGAAATTCGCCTTCTCAACCTTCCCGGTGGTCGACGCGTCCAATCGGTTGCTCGGTCTGCTCTCCGGCCACGTGGTCAAGCCGCGCTACGCCAAGCGCAAGGTCGCCGCGTCCCTCACGCCACGCAACCAGGTCCACACCATCAGCGTCAAGGAACTCGGCGCGAATCCCATCGCGCGGGCCGACAAATTCTTCAACGACCATCCTGGCATCCACAAGCTGCTGGTCGTGGACGAGGAAGACCGGTTGCACGGTCTGTTCACGATGAGCGACATCGAGCGCATCTCGCAGGAACGGGCCGCGCAGTTCAAGCCGGCTCGCGATAGCCGCTTTCGCCTGCTGTGCGGGGCGTCGCTCTCGGCCACACGCAACGCGTTTGGCGAACTGGACCGTGGGCGAATCCTCAACCATGTCCAGGCGCTCGTCGAACACGGTGTCGACGTCGTCGCCGTTTCGACCGCGCACGGCCACACCAAGGGCGTGGGCGAGGCGGTGCGCACCATTCGCGACGCCTGCCCCCAGTTGCCCATCATCGCCGGCAACGTCACCAGCGCGACCGGGGTCGAGTTTCTTGCCGATGCCGGCGCCAGCGCCGTCAAGGTCGGGCAGGGGCCAGGCTCGATTTGCACGACCCGCGTGGTTGCCGGCGTGGGCATTCCGCAACTCACGGCGCTGTACGTCGCTTCGCGCGCCGCGGCCCGCAAGCGCGTCGCCCTTATTGCCGACGGCGGCATCACCAAGTCCGGCGATATCGTCAAGGCTCTGACACTGGCCCAGGCGGTGATTTGCGGCGGGCTGTTTGCCGGATGCTCCGAGGCGCCTGGGCAAGTCCTGGAAATCAACGGGAAACTCTACAAGCAGTATCGCGGCATGGGCAGCCTGGCCGCGATGAAGGCAGGCGCTGCGGTCCGCTACGGCCACCCGGCGACCTCGACGCAGAAGCTCGCCGCCGAAGGGGTCGAGGCCCTGAAGGAGGCGTCCGGTTCGGTAGAGAGCGTGCTTACCCAGCTCATCGGCGGCATCCAGAGCGGGATGGGTTACCTCGGAGCAGCGAATCTTTCACAACTTCGCGAGCGGGCCCGCTATGTGCGCGTCAGCGTGGCAGGAGCCCGCGAGGCCGGGACGCACGATATCCTCGAGATGAAAACGGGAAATTGATCGCAGGTCAGGCGAACTCGACCTGCGCCTTGAGCGCAAGAATTTTTGCGGCGATGGCGTCGATGTCAGGCATCACAAAGTCGTGATGGACGTTTCCGACCCACGGCGACTGGACCAGCAACGACGTGCAGCCGGCGGTGCGAGCGGCTTCGGCATCCTGCCACTTGTCACTGATCACGAAGGAATGGTCCAGGTTCAGGTGCCACTTGAAGGCGGCCTCGATCAGCAGGCCGGGGCGCGGCTTGCGGCACGGACAGTGGTCCGACTCGTCGTGCGGGCAGACCAGCAAATCGTCCAACGGAAAGCACCGCTTGACGATGTCGTGCATGCGATCCAGCTCCCTGCGGGACTGGTAACCGCGGGACAACCCGGGCTGATTGGTGGTGACGATCAGCACGAACCCGGCGGCCTTGAGCTTCTTGAGCGCCGGCTCGGCCTCCTTCTTTACCTTGAACTCATCGAGCGTCAAAGGGGTGATCTGGTGTTTCGGCCCGGCTTTGACCTCGTTGAGGACTCCGTCACGTTCGATAAAAACAGCTTTCTTCATACAACGTTAATTTCCCGTACAACTCTCGCCTACCTCATCGACGGCCCGACGAAATTTCACAATCCGAAATAACACGGATGGGTCTACAACCCGGTCTCCGAAGCGGCAAACGATTGCGCCCTTGAGAGCGAAGCGGCGTGGGGATCCTGTTGCATTATGACACGACTTTTGCATTTTGCACGCGAACACTTTTTTCGGATTGCAACCGCCTCCCTGCGGCCATTCGTCCGGCGTCCCTTACACCCTCGCCGACTTCTCGAAGAAGCTCGAAGGCCCGACGAAATTCTACGACTGCTTCGCGCCGAGATTCCCTGGGCGCGACGAACCTTACTCCACCAGCGCCCGGGCCGACTGCACCCGCGGGGCCATCGCCGTCAGAATCGGCGTGGCCCGCGACAGGGCATTCTTTTCTGTCTGTCCGGGAAAGGTTTTCATTAATACTTTCACCGCCGCCACCCGGTCGCCGTTCCAATCGTGCAACGGCAAAATGACCATCACCGAGCGGCCGTCTTTTCCGTAATAAAATCCTTTCCCCTCGAGGACGTCACGGGTTTCTTTCGGCGCCGGCTGCCCAAGGCTCGCGGGCTCCTTGCTGCCGACGATGCGCAAATCCGAGGCATTCGTACGCGACGCCGCGTAGATTTGCAGGTCGAGCAGCCGGGGATACTTCTTCAATGCGTCGACCACGAGCGCCTGCGCCAGCGTCTCGCGCGGCCGGTAAACGATGCGCGTCTCGGCGAAATAAGTGAGCGAATCGGACTTCGTCCAGAAGGCGATCTTGCCGTTGTGGTCCAGTTTTTCCTCCTGGACCGGCAGGGCGTGCTTGCCGTCGAGCACCGCACGGAGCCGCTTGTCCTTCCACTCCACGAGCAGTTCGTGCCAATCGCCCCGGCTAATCGGCACGTGGAGGGCCACCGGAGTGCTGCGCACACCGCCCACCACGCGGTACAGCGTAAACGTCCCGCCCAGCGCGCTGGCGCGCACGTAGGAATAATTTTGCTCGTCCTGGAACCCGAATGCGATGCCGGCCATCTGCTCTTCCTGCCCGTCGACGATCTTGAACTGTGTCGTGAGCGTGAAGTCCGCGAAGGTTTCCTCCTCGTACACCAACATGGGAAAATGCTCGTCCATCTTGTCCCGCGACAACTGCGCCAGCGCCGCCTGTTGGACCGTCGAGCGGGCCCCGGGCGAGAACGCTGGCAGCAGGGACGGCACCTCGGTCGCGAGCACCTTCCACTCGCCGGGTTGGCCGCCACCGGCCACGGTGCTGCGAAAGCCCGCGGGCGTCTGGTTCAGCTTGTACGAGCCGAAGTCGAAGACTTTCTCAGCCGGGAACGCAACCGCGGCGCCAAGCCACGAAATGGCCAGAAACATCAGTCGTCGGAACATCTCGCCCGAGCCTACCAAAAGCGGTCTGGTCGACAAGGGGAGAAGTGAACGAGCGAACTAACAAATAATGACGAGCCTACGCCGATTCCTTCGGGATGCGCATGCCGTAGAAGCTGCGATAGACGAAGAACAGCGCCACGATGAAGAAGAACATGCCGATGCCGAGCTTGGCGCCCCCGCTTTTCATAGTCACGGCGATCTCGACGGCCAGCAGGCCGAAGAGCGTGGTGAACTTGATCACCGGGTTCAGCGAAACGCTCGAGGTATCCTTGAATGGATCGCCCACGGTGTCACCCACGACCGTCGCGGCGTGGAGCGGTGTGCCTTTCTGGCGCATGTCCACCTCGACGATTTTCTTGGCGTTGTCCCACGCGCCGCCGGCGTTGGCCATGAAGATGGCTTGAAACAGGCCGAAGAACGCCATCGCAACGAGATAACCGATGAAGAAATAGGGGTTGAAAAACGGCAGGGCCAGCGCCATGCAGAAGATCACGATGAAAATGTTCACCATGCCTTTTTGGGCGTAAACGGTGCAGATCTTCACGACCTCCTTGCTGTCCTCGATGCTGGCCTTGGCGGCGTCGAGTTTGATGTTGTTCTTGATAAAGACCACAGCCCGGTAGGCGCCGGTCACGACGGCCTGCGTGCTGGCGCCGGTGAACCAGTAAATGACCGCGCCGCCCATCAGCAGGCCCAGCAACAGTTCCGGCTTCAACACGCTCAATGCGCCCATGACGTACTGCACGCTGGCGGCGAGCTGTTCGGCGAGCTGTTGGGCCGTTGGCGCCACTACTTTTGCCAGCGCGAAGGAGTCGGCGACGTGAGCTTTAATCAGCAGCATGATGATGCCGAACACCATGGTCGTCGCGCCGACGACGGCCGTGCCGATCAGCACAGGCTTGGCGGTGGCCTTGAAGGTGTTGCCCGCGCCATCGCCTTTCTCGAGTTGGCGCTTGGCGTTCTCGAAGTCCGGCTCGAAGCCGAAGTCCTTCTTGATCTCCTCCTTCACGTTCGGCACCGACTCGATTTGGGAAAGTTCGTAGACGCTCTGGGCATTGTCAGTCACAGGCCCGAAGCTGTCCACGGCGATGGTGACCGGCCCCATACCCAGAAACCCGAACGCCACCAGGCCGAAGGCGAAGATCGGCGCGGCGAACTTGTACGCATCCGGCATGAGCGCTTCCACCGGCGAATTCGCCATCGTCGCCAGCTTATAGCTGATAAGCATGAGCGTCATGATGACCAGCCCTTTCCAAAATGCGGAGAAGTTCCCCGCGACGAAGCCGGACAGAATGTTCAGCGAAGACCCGCCGTGGGAGGACGCGTTGACCACTTCTTTCACATGCCGCGAGTTCGTGCTCACGAACACCTTGGTGAACTCCGGGATGAGCGCCCCGGCGAGCGTCCCGCAACTGATGATGCTCGACAGCACCCACCACAGGCCGCCCATCGCCACGTTGCCCGTGTCGGCCGAGGGGCCGAGCAGGAACCAGCTCGCCGCGTAGGTGACACCGATGGAAACGAGCGAGGTGATCCAGACAAGATGGGTCAGCGGAGCTTCAAGGTCAAAGTCCTTCAGCCTGCCGTACTTCGCCTTGCTGAGGATGCCGTTGAGCCAGTAGGAAGCAACGGACGTGACGATCATCAGAATGCGCATCGCAAAGAGCCAAATGATGAGCGTGGCGCACATGAGGCCCGCCTTCTCAAGGGCCAGCGCGAGGAACGCGATGAGCGCGACCCCGGTCACACCATAGGTCTCGAAGCCGTCGGCCGTCGGCCCGACGCTGTCGCCGGCGTTGTCGCCCGTGCAGTCGGCGATGACGCCGGGGTTCTTCGGGTCGTCCTCAGGGAGCTTGAAGACGATCTTCATCAGGTCCGCGCCGATGTCGGCAATCTTGGTGAAGATGCCGCCGCAGATGCGCAATGCGCTGGCGCCGAGCGATTCGCCGATAGCGAAGCCGATGAAGCAGGGCCCGACAAGGTGTAGCGGGAGAAAGCCGAGGATGCAGATCATGAAGAACAATTCGACACACACCAAGAGCAGGCCGACGCTCATGCCGGACTTCAGCGGGATGAGCAACGTGGCGAGGGCGTTGCCTTTGAGCGCGCTGAACGCAGCGCGGGAATTGGCGACTGTGTTGATACGGATGCCAAACCACGCCACGCCGTAACTGCCGAGGATGCCGAGAATCGACGCCAGCAGGATGACGACTACGTTGAACGCCACCGCGCCGGACGATAACGCCTGCCCGGCCGAGTCCTTGTGTTCACTCAGGAACCCGAAGTAGTAAACCATGCACGCCGCGATCAGCACCCAAAGCGCGATCAAGAACTTTCCCTGCGTGAACAGGTAGGTCTTGCAAGTCTCCCAAATGATGTTCGACACGTCGCGCATCCGCGGGTGGACGGGGAGAGCCTTGGTCTGGATGTATTGCAACCAGCCGAACGCTGCGCCGAGCAGGCAGATCACGAGGCCGACGTAGAGGATGGCCATCCCTGAAAGGCCGCCGAAGTGGACTTGCTTCAGGTCTGGGACGTGGATGTCCGCCTCGCCCGCGCACGCCGACAGCGGGGAAAGCACCAGCAGAAGCAGCAGAGTGGCAGGAACGCGAAGCGCGCCCGTCCATGACTTGTTTCGTTCCATAAAGTGCCGCGTGTTGTGGCCTAGAGAAAGCCCCTTTGCCAAGTCTTTTTGTTGGTGGGGTTTGTGGCGCTTGGGCTTGAAACCCGAAGTCCGAAGCCCGAAATCCAAAAGAATTCCGAATTCCGAAATCCGAAGCCCAAAGTCCTCAGTCCGAACGCTGTTCGCGACTTCGGGTTTCGGATTACGGGCTTCTTTCGGGCTTCGGGCTTCGGACTTCGGATTTCAAATAGTCTCCAGCTTGTAACGCGGCACCTTGGGATCCACTTCCTGCGACCAGGCGTCGATGCCACCGCGCATGTATCGGGCGTTGCCAAAGCCGTGTCCGGCGAAGTAGGCCGCCGCGTCGAGGCTGCTGGCCCCGGCGTGATCGTAGAACACCAGCAAACCTGCCTGGCCTTCCTTGCCCATCAACCGCTGGATGAGGTCCTGGGTCACGAACTCCGCCCCGTCAAGACGCACGGCGTCCCATTCCTCACGCGTGCGGAGGTCGAGCAGGCGGACCATTTCGCCCCGGGCGCGGCGCTCGGCCACTTCTTTGGGCACAATCTCCAATTGGCGGTCCGCCTCGTGGCTGGCCTGGATGTGGGCGATGACCTCGTCCACATGCAAGTTCCCATTGCGCGCGCAAAGCTGACCGAGCGTCTCGTCTGGCGCGAAGCCGCAACTCGAGCAGCCGCCGATGTGATACTTGCGAAACAACGCTCGCCGTGCGCCGGGGTAAGCGGCGAGGACATGGCGCATCGCGCTCGTGGAGTGGAGTGACGCTGGCGTTTGCATCGGCTACGGCCCGTATTCGCGGGTCTCGATGAACATGCCAGTGATCGCGGCTTCTGCCAAGTCCGGGCAGGTTTCGGTCCGTGCTTGTAGAGCCGGGAGTCTGGGTGGGAACATTGCCGCGCATGTCGGAGAGAACGACACGCAAACCATTGTTCACGCGGCGGCGCGTGATAGCAGGGGCTATTGCGCTGGCGGCGACGCTTGCTGTGGTAGGGTTTGTCTTCGGGGTCTTCGATAAGGATCCAGCACGCGGAGTGAAGGTGAGATTTCATCGGTTTGACAAGTCAGAGGATGGCACGGACTTGGCGACGCTCCTTCTGACAAACGGAGCAGACAGGTGGCTCTTGGTCCGCGAGATTAGCAACCCCTCGGGACTCATCTTCTACAAATTCATTTCCTCCAGCTCCACGGGGGAGGTCGTCTGGACGCCGTCTGGGCTGCCACGCGAGCTTCAACTCGGTGTGGATCGGAACTTGGAGTCCGCTTACCGGGTGCAACTCCCGGACGATGGTCGCACGGGTCGATTGTCGTATTTTGCCAAATGCTGCCGAAGGAACTCCCTCGTGGGTTGAGCCGCGTACGCGAACTGTTGTGGACCGTGTACTCCCCTGCGCTTCCGGAATGCTGGGTTGTGTGCGACCAGGAAATCCAATGCCCAAGGCACTTGCCCGATGGCACCGTCGAACCGCCGCACCTCCTGCCAACGTCCGAGCGCCGGCGGTGAGCCCCTGACACAACCCGTAACTCTTGGGCGCGTGCGAGAGAGCGCGAAACGCGTGCCAATCGGCGTTGCCCCGAAGGGGGCAAATGAGAGTAGCCGGGGGCAAGCGAGTCCGCGAGCGCCGCCCCCCGGTAAGATGGCTTAAGGTCCAGCGCGCCCCGAAGGGGCGCATGAAAAGGGGCTATCGCGCTATGGTTTCGTGCGTCCCTCCGGGGCCAAGAGCACCCGGGCCTGAAGGAATTCGTCGGCGCTCCTCCGCACTCAACTCGCGAACAGCTTATTCACCTTCCGCATAATCTCGATGAACTGGTCGACTTCGTCCCGCGTATTGTAGAAGTAGAAGCTGGCGCGCAGCGTGGCGGGGACGCCGAGCTTGGCGTGGAGAGGCTGGTTGCAATGGTGGCCGGCCCGGAGAGCGACCCCTTTCTGGTCGACCATCGTGGCCACGTCGAGGGCGTGAGCGTGCGGCAGGACGAAACTGACCAGCCCGGCACGGCCCTTCTTCGGGCCGAAGATGCGGATGCCCTCGAACTCGCGCAGGCGTTCAGCGGCGTAAGCAGCCAGTTCCTGGTCGTGCGCAAAGATGCGGTCGCGGCCGATGGCATCCAGGTAATCGAGCGCGGCGTGCAGGCCCACGGCCCCTTCGATGTGCGGCGTGCCGGCTTCGAAGCGGTGCGGAGCCACGTTGTAGTCGGTGTGGAAGTACTCGACCTTGGAAATCATCTCGCCACCGCCCTGGTAGGGCGAAAGGTTCTCCAAAAGTTCGCGCCGGCCGTAGAGCACGCCCATGCCGGTCGGACCACAAATCTTGTGGCTGCTGAAGGCGAGGAAATCGCAGCCCATGGCCTGCACGTCGAGCGGAAGATGGCCGGCGCTCTGGGCCGCGTCGATGACGGTCACCACGCCGTGCTTGCGCGCGCGAGCGCAAAGGTCGGCGACGGGATTGACCACGGCCATCGAATTGGAGATGTGGGTGACGGCGAGCAACTTCACGCCGCGCGCCAGTTGCTCATCGAGTCGACTGAGGTCCAGCGTGCCTTCGTCGCCCGTGATGGGGATGTATTCGAGCTTCGCGCCGGTGCGCTGGGCGATCATCTGCCACGGGACGAGATTGCTGTGGTGCTCGAGTTCGGAAAGCAGGATGACGTCGCCGGGCTTGAGATGATCGAGCGCCCACGTGTTGGCGACGAGGTTGATGCCCTCCGTGGTCCCGCGGGTGAAGATGATTTCCTGCGGGGCGCGTGTGTTCAGGAACCGGGCGGTCCGTTCGCGCGCGGCCTCGTAAGCATCCGTGGCGCGGTTGCTCAGTTCGTGGACGCCGCGATGGACGTTGGCATTGTCGCGCTCGTAGAAGCGGCGGATGGCGTCGAGCACGGCGCGGGGCTTTTGCGACGTGGCGGCGTTGTCGAAGTAAATGAGCGGGTGGCCGTTGACTTCCTGTTTGAGAATCGGGAAGTCGGCACGGAGCTTTGACCAATCCGGCTTGGCAGTCGGGGCAGCCGCTGAGGAAGGGCAAGTATTCATTGGAGGAGATCGCCGGCTCAATCGCGGCCGCGATTCAAGGTCACCCCTTGAAAGGGTTCTCCAGAATCCTGTCCACGCGGACTTTGAATCCAGGCAGCAATTTGGAGGGGGCCTGTTCCTTGCCGGCATAGCGGCCAAGGAGTTCGAAGAATTTCTCCTCGTTCAGCCACCAGACTTCGATGTGTTCCTTATCAGGGTCGACGATCCAGTATTCCTTCACCCCGTACGCTTCATAGTTGTCCTCCTTATCCTTGTAGTCGCGTTTGCGCCGGTCGCCCGAAACGATCTCGACCACGAGGTCGGGAGGGCCCTGGATGCGGTCGGTGATGAGATGCAGACGGGGCTTGGAGATAAAAAGAATGTCCGGTTGATAAACCAGCTTCGGGTTCAGCACCACGTCAACCGGCGCATCCAAAACGATGCCAAGGCGGCGGCGCGAGACAAATCGGCGCAGGGCATCTTCAACTCGAGAGGAGATGATCTGGTGGCTTGGAACAGGTGCTGGCGCCACGACAAGGTGTCCGTCCCAAATTTCCGTCGGAAGGTTGGATTCGGGGAGCTGCGCGCGGGCCTTGGCATAAGTCCAGTGGCCATTGCCGCGTTCGAGCTGGAGGGCCACGTTCATACAAGCACGCTAGCGGGTATCACATCAACCCCAACTGCAACTTCGCCGCTTCGGTCATCATGCCCTGGTTCCATTGGGGGTCCCAGACCAGTTCGACGTTGGCTTCGTCGACTTCCTCGATGGAAAGGAGTTTGTTCGACACGTCCTGCTGGAGCACGGGGCCCATCCCGCAGCCGGGCGCGGTCAGTGTCATCTTTACGTCGACTTTGAACCGGTCGGGCTCTGCCAGCGGCGTGACGTGACAGTCATAGATCAGGCCGAGATCCACGATGTTCACCGGGATCTCAGGGTCGTAACAGGTCTTCATCTGGGTCCAGGATTCCTTCTCGACCTCTTCGAGCGTGCGCGGTTTGTGGCCGGCGGTGGATTGCTTCTGCTCAGCGTGCAATCCCAGCGCGTCGGCGTTCTGGCCGTCGATGCGGAACATGTTGCCATTGACGATGACGGTGTAAGCGCCGCCGAGCGACTGGGTGATGTACGCCGGCTCGCCTTTCAGCAACGTGACCTTGGTGCCGACAGGAACGACTGCGGCCTCGACGTCGCGGGTGAGAGTTACAGATTCGTTGGAGTGCATAGGCGATGGAGGTTTTAGCCCCAACGGGGCGTCATATTACAGCCCAGGGCGAAGCCCTGGGTTAATGAGTCGAATTGATAGCAGCCCGGAAGGGGCGAAACAAACAGCCCGCTAGCCGTGGGGAAGGAAAGTGGAACCAGGAGATGGAGGGAAGGTTGCGACATAACGGTCACGCCCTTTCGGGGCTTAGGCACTTAGAGGCAACGAAACCCAGGCCTCCGCTAGTGGTGCTCGCTCCAGCCTGGGCTGTAGCATGACGGCCTTTCAGGCCGCGGAGCGTGGTCTTGAACTGCAGAATCTGGATTAGGGAAGGCGATGGGCGCATATCAGTTCACGGACGCTGGTGCAGCGCTTGCCCGGGCCAGGGTTCGTATGCGTTCGACCATGGCAAACAGGCCGTTCTTGCGCGTCGGGCTGAGATGCTTGTCGAGGCCAAGCTTGCTGAGCGTGGTCTTCGCGTCGGCGGAAAGGATTTCGTCCGGCGTGTGGCCGTTGAAGATCATCTGGAGCACGGCGATGAGGCCGCGCACGATGAAGGCGTCGCTGTCGGCGCGGATGCGAAGCGCGCCGGGCCGTTGCGGGTCCGGTTCCAGGATCATCCAAACCATGGCCTGGCAGCCATGGACCCGATGTTCCTCGCTCTTCTCCGCGTCGGACAATCCGGCCAGCTTCTTGCCGAGGTCGATGAGGTAGGCATAGCGCTCCTCCCAATCCCCCAGCAACTCGAAGTTCGAGATGAGCTTATCAATCGTCATGCAGTTCTCAGTTGGCCACGGCCGGTGTCCCGACCGCGACACTTGCCTGCTGCTCCAGCCTCTCCCAGAGCAGTGCGTCCAGTTCTTCGCGCAGCGCGTCGTGTTTCACGCGGTCGATAATCTCGCCCGCGAAGGCATGGATTAACATACGCCGCGCCGTCTCCAGGCCAATGCCCCGCGAACGCAGGTAGTAAATGGACTCATCGTTCAACTGGCCGACGGTCGCGCCATGGGTGCATTTCACGTCGTCGGCATAAATTTCCAGCTGCGGTTTGGCGTCCGCGGAAGCGTCGTCCGAAAGGAGCAGGTTTTTGCTGGTCTGCTTGGCGTCGGTCTTCTGCGCCCCGGGCCGAACGAGAATGCGGCCATGAAAGACTCCCCGCGATTTGCCGGCGAGGATGCCATTGAAATATTCGTGGCTTGCGCAGTGCGGCTTGGCGTGGTCGACGACCATATGGTGATCCGCCAGTTGGTCGCCGTTGGTGAGATAGACGCCATTGAGCACCGCCTCGATACCTTCGCCATCCAGCGTGGTGCGGATGTTGTTCCGCGAGAGCTTCGCGCCGGTGACGATGGAGTGCGATGAGAAGTTCACAGTCCGTCCCAGGTGCGAATGCAGCGCGGCGATGTGAAACGCATCCGTGCTTTCGTCCTGGAATTTGCAGTGTTCGACGGACGAATTGTCGCCGAGCGCAAATTCGGTCACAGCGTTCGTGAACGTGGGCGCTTTGGCGAGGCTGACGTAGCTCTCGATTACGGTCAGGCGTGCCTCCCGCTCGGCGATGATGAGATTGCGTGGATGCATCGTGGCCCCGGCGTCCGTGCTCGTGTTCACGAAAAGAAGCTGCACGGGCGCATCCAGGGATTGGCCAGCGGGAACATAAACGAAACCACCATCCTGGAAGAATGCGTCGTTGAGCGACGCAAACGCGTTGTCCTCAGTGCGAACATACCGCCCCAGGTGCTTCTCGATGAGTCCGGCGTCCCTGGCGAGCGCGGTGGCAAGGTTGCTGACTTTGATGCCGTCCTTCAACTCGCGCACAGTCGATAGGCCCGGAGCGAAATGGCCGTTCACGAAGACCAGCCGCGCACCGGGCAGATTCGCGAAGGGGAACTGGCCCAGGGAATCGATCGTAAGACCCTTGATGTCTGCATCGAAGACCGGCTTGAAGGGGAGCTTCGCGATGGGCGCGACGTTGGTGAAGCGCCAGTCTTCATGCTTGAGGGTAGGGAAGCCCAGTTCGGCGAAGCGGGCGATGCCTGCCTTGCGCATCGGAAAGAGCCAGCCGGGTTGGCGGCTGGCGCCGGCCTGCTCGAAGCGCTCGAAGGCCCTCAGGATCGGGTCGACTTGCTTCGCCGCGTCGGCGGTTTGAGTTTGGGTGGCGGTCATGTCGCGGGTCGGTTGCGGTGTCAGGCGCTGACGGGCTGGTGCTTGATCAGCCAGTCGTATCCTTTTTCTTCGAGTTCGAGGGCGAGTTCCTTGCCGCCAGACTTCGCGATGCGGCCCTCCCAAAGGACGTGCACGAAGTCGGGGACAATGTAATTCAGGAGTCGTTGGTAATGCGTAATGACGAGCGTCGCATTGTCCGGCCGCCTCAGCTTGTTCACCCCCGCGGCCACGACGCGCAACGCGTCGATGTCGAGGCCGGAATCGGTTTCGTCGAGGATGGCGAGCTTCGGTTCGAGCACGGCCATTTGAAAAATCTCGTTGCGCTTCTTCTCACCACCTGAGAACCCGACGTTGACGGCGCGCTTGAGCAGGTCGTCCTTGAGTTCGAGCAGTTTCATCTTTTCCTTCACGAGAGTGAGGAACTCCATCGCGTCGAGTTCAGGCTCACCGCGATGTTTGCGACACTCATTGAGCGCGGCGCGCAGGAAGTAGGTGCTGTTCACGCCCGGAATCTCGACGGGGTACTGGAAGGCGAGGAAGACCCCCTCGCGGGCGCGCTCCTCGGGGTCCATCTCGAGCAGGTCCTTGCCCTGGTAAATGACTTCTCCGGCGGTGATCTCGTAGCCTTCGCGTCCGGCAAGAATCGCGGCCAGCGTGCTTTTGCCGGAACCGTTCGGGCCCATGATGGCGTGGACTTCGCCCGGGCGGAGGGCCAGGTTGATGCCGTTGAGGATTTTCTTGTCCTCCACGCCGGCGTGGAGGTTTTGGATGGCGAGAATGGGTTGGGTGGTCATGTGTTAGTCCCTTAAAACGGAGTTAACCACGAATGGACACGAATGAACACGAATCGGCAGGTTTGAGGCGAATGCCGGCTGCCAAGTCTGTACGAGGGAACGAGCGTCCACGAGCCTTTGGAGTAATTCCCGGCTCTTTGATTCGTGTCTATTTGTGTGCATTCGTGGTTGAAATAAAGTTCAGCCGACACTGCCTTCGAGGCTCACGCCGAGCAACTTCTGCGCTTCAACGGCGAATTCCATCGGCAGTTCGCGGAAGACCTCCTTGCAGAAGCCGTTGACGATCATGTTCACGGCGTCCTGCGTCGAAATGCCGCGGGCGTTGCAGTAAAAAATCTGGTCCTCGCCAATCTTCGAGGTGGTGGCTTCGTGCTCGACCCGGCCGGTGCTGTTCTTCACCTCGATATAAGGGAACGTGTGGGCGCCGCACTTGTCGCCGATGAGCAGCGAGTCACACTGCGAAAAGTTGCGCGCGTTGGCCGCGTTCTTTTTGATTTGCACCAGGCCGCGATAGGCGTTCTGGCCGCGGCCGGCGGAGATGCCTTTGGAGATGATGGTGCTCCGGGTGTTTCGGCCGACGTGCACCATCTTGGTGCCGGTGTCGGCCTGCTGACGGTTGTTCGTTAGCGCCACGGAGTAGAACTCGCCCACGGAGCCTTCCCCGAGCAGGATGCAGCTCGGGTACTTCCACGTGATGGCCGAGCCTGTCTCGACCTGTGTCCAGGAGATCTTCGACTTCCGGCCCTTGCACATGCCGCGTTTGGTCACGAAGTTGTAAACGCCGCCTTTCCCCTGCTTGTCGCCCGGGTACCAGTTCTGGACGGTGGAGTACTTGATTTCCGCGCCGTCGAGCGCAATCAACTCGACCACGGCGGCATGAAGCTGGTTCTCATCGCGCATGGGCGCCGTGCAGCCTTCCAAGTAGCTCACGTAACTGCCTTCGTCGGCGATAATGAGCGTGCGTTCGAACTGGCCGGTGTTCGCGGTGTTGATGCGGAAGTAGGTCGACAGCTCCATCGGGCAGCGCACGCCTTTGGGCACGTAACAGAACGAGCCGTCGCTGAACACGGCGGAATTCAGGGATGCGAAGAAGTTGTCCGTGTACGGCACGACCGAGCCCAGGTACTTCTGCACCAACTCCGGGTGGTTTAGAACCGCCTCGCTGAAGGAGCAAAAAATGATGCCCTGCTTGGCCAGGTCTTTCTGGAACGTCGTGGCCACCGACACGCTGTCCACGACCGCGTCGACGGCCACGCCGGACAGACGTTTCTGTTCATTGAGCGAAATGCCGAGCTTCTCGAAGGTCTTCAACAACTCGGGGTCGACTTCCTCTAGGCTGCCCAACTCCTTTCGCTTCCTCGGCGCGGCGTAGTAGATGACACCCTGGTAATCGATGAGCGGATATTTGGCGAACTGCCACGTCGGCTCCTTCATCGTGAGCCAATGCCGGTAGGCCTTGAGCCGCCAGTCGAGCATGAACTGGGGTTCGTTCTTCTTGCTCGAGATGAGGCGAACGACCTCCTCGTTCAGCCCCGGCGGGATGGTCTCCGTGTCGATATCCGACGTGAAGCCGTACTTGTATTCCGTGCTGACGAATTCCTGGATGGTATCTGTTGCGGTGCTCATCGTTAAAATAGTTAAGTCGTTGAACGTTGTGGACGCGCCAACGGGCGTGGACGTGGATTATCTCCGTGCCTTCGCCGCGCAGTCCGGGCAAAGCCCGCGAATGGTGACTTCGAAGCGGTTGGCTTTGAACCCCCGCGGCATGGCCACGGGCGGTTGGGTGACAAGGGGCTCCCGTTCGATGTCGTAAGCGCCGCCGCACTCGTCGCAGTAGAAATGATGGTGTGGCATCATGTTCGAGCAGAAGCGCGTGGCGGACCGGTCGTGATTGACCTGTTTGACCAGGCCGCAGCTCACCAGGGCGTCCAGGCAATTGTAGACCGTGGCAATGGAAATCTCCGGCATCCCTTTCTTGGCGCGGATGAAGACTTCCTCCGCCGTAGGGTGGTCCTTTTTGTCGAGCAACACTTTGTAGACGTGTTCCCGTTGCGGAGTCAGACGCAGCCCGCCCCGCTCGAGCTTCTCCAGCAGCACGCCTCCGCCATGGCCGCCGTTGGGGCCGCCGAGGTTGGTTGCCAATTTCTTCATACCCCCACCGTAGGCCGCACGGGGACCTTGTCAAGATTTAGAATTATTCTAAATCAGCCGAAATAGGGACTCAGCACATTCCTGGCCACACGCAGCGCCTGCTTCCGCCCCTCGAGCGACTTGCCGAACGTGTCGTCCTCGACCTCGATGCAAACGGGGCCACGGTAGGCCGTTTCCATCAGGGCACCCATGAACCGGCCCCAGTCCATGTCGCCATAGCCAGGGATCCGCGGTTGATGCCATTCCAGGGGGTGCTCGAACACGCCGACTTCGTTGAGCCGATGGCGTTGAATGCTCACATCTTTGGCGTGGAAGTGGAAAATCTTGTCCTGAAACTCGCGCAGCGGGCTGGCCGGGTCCATCTGTTGGAGGACGAAGTGAGACGGGTCATAGTTCAGGCCGAAATGTTTCGAAGAGATGTCGCTGAACGCCCGCCGCCAGAGGACCGGTGTGGTCATCAGATTCTTGCCGCCGGGCCATTCATCAGCCGTGAAACTCATCGGGCAATTCTCGATGCCCACCTGGACGCCGTGGTCCTCCGCGAAGCGGATGAGCGGACGCCAGGTCTTGAGGAAGTGCGGCCAGTTGTCATCCACGCTCTTCGTCCAATCGCGTCCGACGAACGTGTTCACGGTCTTCAAGCCGAGCAAGGCGGCGGCCTGGATGACTTTCTTGAGATGATCCACGGCGACTTTTGCCACCTTGGGATCCGGATCCAGCGGATTGGGATAATAGCCCAGGGCGGAGAGCCGCACGCGATGCTGTTCGCACAAGGCGTGCATCGCTTCGGCGCGCGCCTTCGTGAAGCCATTCACATCCACGTGAGTCACGCCGGCGTATTTTCGCTCGGCTTTGCCGACGGGCCAGCACATCGCCTCGACGCACGCGAAGCGTTCCGCCGCGGCGAAGGCGAGCACTTGATCCAGATTCAGTTCGGGCACAATGGCGGAGACGAAGCCGAGTTGCATGGGTAGGAGAGGGTCAAAGGTTGGTCACAAGCGGAAGCTTTCAGAAGGCGACCGGTTTGCCAATCCTTCTCACTCGGATTTCAAGTTCGTGGCGACGACCGCGAACTCCCGGCCTGGCTGTGCCCCCGTTCACTCATTGGCGACCGGCAAGGTAACCGTCATCGTCGTGCCGCGCCCTGGATGCGATTTGACAGCCACTTCACCGCGGTGTGTCTCCACAACGCGCCGGACGATGGCCAGGCCCAGGCCGGTGCCTTGCTGCCGGGTCGTGCTCAGGAGTGATGTGAACGCCCGACGGCACTGTTCTTCGCTCATGCCAACGCCTGTGTCCTTCACTTCCACCACGACGTGGGTTGGCCGGCCGTTGCGCCGTGGCGCCAGCGAGCGAGTCGTGAGCGTCAACCGGCCTCCATCGGGCATGGCCTGAACGGCGTTAAGCATCAGGTTGAGGACCACTTGCTCCAGTTGAACGGGGTCGGCCATGAGTTGGGGCAAGCCGGGCGTCAGGTGATGAATCAGTTCGATGCGCTGGGCCCGCAACTTGTGGCGGATGAGCAAGCCGAGGTCGTCAATGAGCTTGTTCACATCGACAAGCACTGGTTTCGGTTCTGTGCGGCGAGCCAGGTCCAGCACCTGCTCGACGATGCGGTTCAAGTGGTTGATCTGTTGGCCCATGATGGCCGCGTCGCGCGCGCGCGGGTCCTCGGCGGCGAATTGGAGGTCCAGCGAGTGATAGAGCATCTTCATCACCGTGAGCGGGTTGCGGATCTCGTGGGCGACCTCGGCCGCCAGGAGGCCAAGCGTGGAAAGTTGTTCGTTCGCCCGGAGCTGTTCCTCGACGTCGACGATGCGTTCGTAGAGCCGGGCCTTTTCGATGGCAATGGCAGACAACTCGGCCAGTGCCGAAAGGATGCGGACTTCCTCGTTCGAGAAGACGTGTCGCTCCCCAGTGTAGACGCTCAAGACGCCGATGGCTTCGCCGCCAAAAAGCAGGGGCACGCTCAACAGCGAAACAAGACCTTCGCGGCGCGCCACGCCGGCCTGGGTGTAACGGGCCGAGGTCTGCACGTCCTCGACCTGCGTCGGCTTCTTGCGCCGCACAACCATGCCGAGCAGGCTTTCGGCGACGGCCAGGCGGGGCTTTTTCAAGTAGGCGCGCCCGGCGCCGAAGCTGGCCCGCAGGTCGAGCCAGTCGCGCGTGTCGTCCAGCATCAGCAAGGAGGACATCTTGCCGCCCATGAGCTGGCAGGCCTCGCGAGTGACGGCCTGGAGCGCTTCCTCGAGATGCAGCGCGGAATTGATCGCCCGGCTGACGTTGACCAGCGACTCGAAGAGCCGCGCTTTGAGCCGGAGTTGCTCGTAAAGCCAGGTCGTGTGGATGACTTTGGCCGCCTGAACCGCCAGCGCCTCGAGCAATTCCTGGTCCGCAGACGTGAAGGCGTCGAGGCGGTCGCTGTCGACGTTCACGACGCCGCGCACTTCGCCGGCGACGGCCAGCGGCACGGCCAACTCGGAGCGAACGGTCGGTTGCAACATCACGTAACGGGCATCGGCGCGGACGTCGCTGACCAGCGCGGGCCGGCCAGTTCGGGCGACCCATCCGGTAATCCCGCGGCCGACGCCCAACTGGACGTGTTGCGAGCCCGCGGGCAAGCCTTCCGAGGCCTGGATTTCGAGCAACCCGTTCGTGGGATTGATTAAGGCGATGGACCCGCTGGAAGCGCGCATCACGCGGACGGCTTCGCGCAGAATAAGCTCGAGGGCCTGCTGGGAATCGAGCGTGGCGTGGATGACGTTCCCGATGTCGTTCAGGAGCGAAAGCCGTGCATTGCGCTCGCGGAGTTGGTTCAGCTCTTCGCTCATCGCACGCGGAGGGTAAGCACGGCGCCCGCAGCGGCGAATATGGCATTTGGCGCCCAGGCCGCGATCCAGCCGGGCACGATTTCGCCCACGCCCAGCCCCAGGGCAAGTTGTCCCAGCATGAAGTAAACGAAGCAAATCAGGATGCTGCTCGCAACACCGACCACGACGTTGCGCCGGCCCGACGCCGCGCCGAATGGCAACGCGATGAGGACGACCACCAGGCACGTCCAGGGTGCCGCCAGCCGGCCGTGCAGCTTGGTTTCCAGCATGCTGTCCTTGCGGGTCCCTCCCGGGTGCAGCCGCTGGTAATCCAGAATCTCTTTCACCGAGAGCTGCACGTGCCGCACGTCTCTCAGGTTGTTCATTTTCTTCATCTTGATCTCGCTCCGGATTTGCTCGGGCGTCTCGGTGAATTCGGGCACGGCCAGCGTGTCGTAGTGCCGGCTGCTGGTCTCTGATCGGTCGGGAGCGAAGGCCGTGATGTAGACGTTGGTAAAAACCCAGGTATTGGTTTCCCGCCAGCCGCGATCGGCAGCGAGCAGTACGCTCGATCCATCAACCTCGACCGTGTCCACAAGCACGCCCTGCATCAGGAATTTCTCCGTGTGGAAGGCTTCGATGGACCAATTGCGGCTGTCCAGCCCGCTGACAAATCCAAGCTTCTTCTCCCAGACTTGCTTCCGCGAAGGTGCGTCGGACTGGTAGCGGTTCCGGATATCCTCGGCCTTCTCGCTGCTGCGCGGAGCCCAGAGTTCGTTGATGGCGAAGACGCCGAGGCTGAGAATGAATCCCAGGACACCGTACGGTATCGCAAGACGGATCAGGCTCACCCCGGCAGCGCGAATGGCCGTGATTTCGTGGTGACGGGCCAGTTGGGTCAGCGTGTAAAGCAGCGCCAGCAGGAACGCGACGGGCATCACCGTGACCATGAACTCCGGCGACTTGACCGCGTAATACTCGACCACATCGATTGTCTTGAGGTGCAACTTCTGGAGTTTGGACAGTTCGTCGAAGAGGTCGAACGCAATGAAAAAAATCAGGAAACCGGTCAGGCAATAGCTGAACGGCCCCGCCAACTCGCGCAACAAGTAGCGATCGAGCAATCGCATTGATTCGGCAGGCTAGAGGAAGCACTGGGTGCGTGGCAGGAAAAAGTTGGGCGGAGCGGTTGGTGCTGCCACGAAGGCCCCTGGAGGCGTGCAGGGCGTTCGCGACGTTTATTCCTCTGAACGTAGAACTTCCAACGTAGAACTTCCAACGCCCAGCCTTCGTTCGACGTTGGAAGTTCTACGTTCGTTCCTCCTCGGGCGCACGTCAGTTTTTGGAAGGGTCTACTGGTTGGGCATGAGGGAACAATTGCTGCCAGCGCCCGTTGCGTCGGAAAGTTTCCAAGCTCATGAGGGCTTCATCTCCGGTTTGGCTCCAGAA